>Ga0315899_10002719_pt1 | contig 19437 bp, 15 predicted proteins | sample LakEriMetagenome_2_FD_203518 | JGI IMG/M metagenome (GOLD analysis project Ga0315899, IMG submission 203518) | Freshwater fungal communities from buoy surface, Lake Erie, Ohio, United States - Buoy 4 MA112 | ecosystem: Environmental > Aquatic > Freshwater > Lake | place: USA: Lake Erie, Ohio... | reverse complement strand
TGAGGACGAGCTTGCCCGCGGTGGCGCTCGCCCCGATGCTGGTGGCGCTGCCGCCGTTGCCGGCGCCGACGAAGTCAGCGGGGACGGGGAGGTAGGCGCAGCCGACAACGGTGGTTACGGAGGCGGTGTTGAGCTGGACGAGGTAGTAGCCCTTCGCCTGAATGGTCGCGCCGGCAGGCAGCGTGACGCGGTTGTTGCTGCTGCTGAAGTTGCCGGTGGCGCTGGCGTACTGGAGGCGCCAGCCGCTGATGTCAACGGCGCTGGTGCCAGCGTTGAAGAGTTCGACGTAATCGTGGCTGTACGCGGGGCAACCGAAGTTACCCGCGGCAGCGCCGCCCGCGCCGAAGATCTGGCTGACACGGACCTGGGCTTCAGCGGCCGACGCCAGACCGGCGAGGGCGACCATACATGCAATCGTCGTCTTCATGAAATGCTCCTTGGGACAGAACTGACCGACACACTGAATTCACTGACACCTTGAAAGTGATTAAGACCTGACCGTGGAGTGAGTGCCGAAGAGCGCAGAGGCTGCGCGGGCAAACATGCATCGAGACTGACCGCGCACGGGCCAAGCGATGCTTGACTCGGTCGGCAGCTTTCGCACGCGGACTGATGCGCGGTTTGACGAACCGGCAGGGCAGCCCCCGTGTGCGTGCGGCATGTTTGCGCCCGTCCTAGGCGATCTCCGAGGTGTGATCTCTCACCACTCGACTCCGCCCATAGGGTAGTGAGAACGGCGAAGCAGTCAATGGAGAGGGCGGCTATTCACAGGCTCTTAACACAGGATTTGCTCGTCATAACCTGATTCTGTTGAGGCATTTACAACACGTTCGGTCCGAGAACGGGAAGCCCTATGGACGTGGGATGGTTTGCACGGTGATAACCAGTTCGTGTGGCTGGCAGGTGAGTTCCTGCAACTGGGCTGCGCGGGCGCGATCGATGGCAGCTGCGGCGGGAAGGCCCTGGGCGAGCAAATTGTTAATGTCGGAGGAGAGCTTTGAGCGGAGCACCCATGCGGGGACGGCGAGGTTTCCGACTCCCGCTTCGAGCGGGTCAAGGTGAACGCGATTGTCGCGGATGGTTGGACGAGCGGCGATCCACAGGAGGGCGTCGGGTGTTCGGACGCCCAGCAAGAGCTGGTTCGCGTGGAGGCGGACGCGGAGGGTGGCGCTAGCGGGCAGTGGCGATGCGAGGCCGCGGTTTGTGAGCCAGGGCGAGAGGCGATGGGCGAGCCAGGCGTTGAGATCGGACTCACTGAGGGCGGCGGACCAAGGGTCGCCATTATCGCGAACGCGGGTGAGCTGGGCGAGGAGGGCGTGTTCGAAAGACTCGGCCTGCTGCGCGGAAGTGGGCGCGGATTGCTCGGACCACCACTGCGGTTCGCTCTGAGAGCGTGTGTACGCGAAGGCGACGAGGGCGCAGGCGAGCAGCGCGAGCATGGCGAGGGCCACGCGCAGGGAGCGTTTGAAGGATGCAGGAGCGAGCGGCGCTGACACGTTCGCAGGCTAGGGGCGCTGAGCGCTGGGGCTGCCACGGATTTGCAGTATGATGATCGCATGAGCATCGTGGCGATTGAGTTGGGGTTCGCAATGGGACTGGTGCTGCTGCTTGCCACCGCGTTTGCGATGGGACGCAGGCTGGGGAAGCGGCATCCGGACGAACATCCGCAGTTGGGCGTGGTGCAGGGCGCGACGCTGGGCGTGATGGGACTGTTGCTGGGATTTTCGTTTTCGGGGGCGATGTCGCGCTTTGCGGCGCGAGAGGAACTGATCGTGCGGCAGGCAAACGCGCTGAGCACGCTCTACCTGCGCACGCAGTTGTCGCCATCGCATGGGGAATCGATGCGGACGACGCTGCGCGAGTATGCGGATGTGATGGCAGGGACGCTGGACGCAGGCAGGCAGCGCGAGGTGGATGCGGCGCAGGAACGGCTGGCGAAACTGGAACAGATGTTGTGGCAGGATGCGCAGGCGTGGGCACAGCAGCAGCCCGCGATGGCGATGCTGATCGTGCCGGCGGTGAATGAACTGATGGATGTGCGTGCCGCGCGGGTGGCGGCGGGCAAGCGTCACTTGCCGACGCTGATCATGCTGACGCTGCTGACGTGCGCATCGCTGAGCGTGGGGACGATTGGATATGGGATGGCGGGTGGGCGAAAGTCGCTGGTGCCGCCTGCGCTGGCCCTGGTGGGGCTTATGGCGGCGGTGCTGTGGGTGGTGCTTGATTTGGATTATCCGCGGTATGGACTGATCCGCATTGATGATGGGCCGCTGCGTGTGGTTCTCGCGGAGATCGTGACGTCGCGGTGACGGGACGGGCGTGGACTGATACAACAGTGCATGAAGACGAGTGAGTTTCGCGCGCTGGGGTATCGGATGGTGGACGAGATCGCGGCGTATTGGGAGCGGCTGGAGCGCGAGCCGGAGGGTGTGCCTGTGCTTTCGCGCGTGAAGCCGGGGGAGATTGCGAGCAAGCTGCCGGAGCGTGCGCCCGAGCATGGCGAGGCGTGGGAGGCGATGTTCGCGGATATTGAGCGGGTGATCATGCCCGGGCTGACGCACTGGCAGCATCCGAACTTCTACGCGTTCTTTCCGGCGAATGTGTCGGGGCCGGCGGTGCTGGGCGAGATGCTGAGCGCGGGGCTGGGCGTGCAGGGCATGTTGTGGGCGACGAGTCCGGCGTGCACAGAGATTGAGACGCGCGTGCTAGATTGGCTGGGACGGGCGGTGGGATTGCCGGACTCGTTCTTGAGCACGAGCGCGAATGGCGGCGGGGTGATTCAAGGGACCGCGAGTGAGGCGGCGCTCGCTGCGCTGGTGGCGGCGCGGCACCGGTGTGTGCAACGGGGAAGGCAGCCGCGGGATTTGTGCGTATATACGTCGACGCAGGCGCACTCGAGCATTGTGAAGGCTGCGATAATCGCGGGGATCGCGACGGGACCGGAAGATCGCAGCCGTGTGAGACTGATTGGGGTGGATCGGGCGTTTCGGATGCGCACTGATGCACTGGAAGCGGCGATGCGGGCGGATATCGCGGCGGGATTGACGCCGGCGTTTGTGTGCGCGAGCGTGGGGACGACCAGTTGCACGGCGATTGATGATGTTGATGCCATTGCGCGGGTGATCGACGCGGCGGGTGCGCGGGATGCGTGGTTGCACGTGGACGCGGCACATGCGGGGGCGGCGTGCGTGTGTCCGGAGTATCAGTCGTGGCTGCGCGGGGTGGAGCAGGCGGAGAGCTTTTGTTTCAATCCGCACAAGTGGCTGCTGACGAACTTTGATTGCGATTGCTTCTGGACGCGCGATCGCGCGAGTCTGATCGGCAGCATGAGCATCACGCCGGAGTACTTGCGGAATGCGGCGAGCGATTCGGGCGCGGTGTTTGATTATCGCGATTGGCACGTGCCGCTCGGGCGGAGATTTCGGAGTCTCAAGTTGTGGTTCGTGATGCGGCACTACGGGCTCGCGGGGCTGCGGGGGTATATCCGAGAGCACATGCGGCTGGCGGAGCTGCTAGAGGGGTGGGTGCAGGCCGATGAGCGATTTGAGATGGCTGCGCCGCGGACGATGAACCTGGTCTGTCTGCGGCTGAGGGCGCGGAGCGGGGAGAGCGACGCACAGGCGGACGCGCGGACGAAGCGGGCGATGGATGCGATCAATGCGAGCGGCGCGGCGTATTTGACGCATACGACGCTGCCGGTTTTTGACGAGCGCGGGGAAGTGACGGGGTCGCGCGTGGTGCTGCGCGTGTCGATCGGTGCGACGATGACGCGGGAGGAACATGTGCGAGGGTTGTGGGAGCTGCTGCGGGCGCAGGCGGACGTGGCGTGAGCGGGGAGCGGGCTAACCTCGCGCATGATGCAGATGCGTGTTGCGGCAAGGCGTGGTGATACGCGGACACTGGTGCGGCGCGTTTTGCTGGCTGCGCTGTGCGTGGCAGCGACGGGGCTGGGTGCGTGTCAGAGCACGGCGAGCGGCGACGGACGATTTGCCGTCGCTGATGGCGCTTACGAGAAAACGTTTGATGCGGCGCGACTGGTGCTGCGTGAGCAGCGATTCACGCTGGATCGCGTGGATGCGCAGGCGGGTGTGATCACCACGACTTCGCAGCCGGCGGCGGGGCTGATTGCGCCGTGGGAGACCGTGCAGAGCAGCGCGAGTGATGAAGTGGAAGATCTGCTGCACCAGCAGGCGCGGCGGGTGCGCGTGGAGTTTGTGGAGAACGAAGGCGGCGCGCGTGTGCGCGGTGTGGTGACGGTCGCGGTCGAGCGCACGCAATCGGCGCATGTGCGGCCAAGTCAGATTGTGGGACTGACGACGCAGACGATTGATCCGCAAGCGGAGGCGCGAGGACAGGCGGGTGTGTACACCGTGGTGGTGCGTCGCGATGATGCGCTGGCGGCCCGGCTCGCGAAGCTGATTGAGCAGCGGGCCGCGAAGGCGGAATGAACGCGCGAGGTGCGATATGCAATGCGCGGCGTGCGATGATGCACGGCCGGGAGCCTCAGTGCTGAGCGGGCGGAATGTGGCCCAAAGCCTTGGCGACCAGTTCGCCGCGTGAGTTGGCGTTGAGCTTGCGGTGCAGGCTCTTCACGTGATCGTGAATAGTGTGAGGACTGCGGCCCAGGATCTCGCTGATTTCCTTCACGCTGTGACCCAGCACAAGTTGGTCGAGGACTTCCTGCTCGCGATGCGTGAGCCACTGGATGGACTCGGGGCCGGAGCCGATGGCGACGGCGGCGAGCTTGGCGAGGAGGGTGGTGCCGAGGCGGACGACCATCATGCTCTCGAAGGATTCATTGGCTGAAGCGGGCAGCACGACGTAGGTGATGATCTTGCGAACGCGATTGGCTTGCGAGAGCGTTGCGGCGGTCGCGATGAGGGAACCAATTGCGGGGATATGCAAGTAACTAGCGTGAGGCATGCCGTGCATGTCGGCGCGGGCGTACGCCGCGGAAGCGACATCACCGTCGCTGGGGATACGGGCACCATCGGGAGCCCAAGGGATTCCGGTCAATGCTTCAACACGCACGCGGAGGTCGAGGGCTTCATCGCGAGCAGTCTGCCCATTTCGTGTGGCAGCGGCGCCGACGGAAAGCACATCACGCAGGCGGCCAGCATCGCCCATATCGGCGAGCAGCACAGCGACATCGGCATGTGGAAGAACGGCGGCGATGGCAAGAGCTGCCCGGTCGCACCAATCAGGCGTAGGCACAGCGGGGAGCTTGCCAATGGCTTGCGTGAGAGCGGAACAGCTTTCGAGCATGTGTTGCATGCGATCCAACTCTGTTTGCGAGGTGATGCTGGCGGTCAGTGTTTGCATATATGCCTGCTCTTTGGCTTACACACTCAAGCAGAAGAACTTCGACACTTTGCAAGAGAGTCAGAAGTTTTCGGGTCAGCGAACGCGGGGAAAACACGGATGCGTAGTGACGAGAACCCATTACTGGGCAGCTGGGACACTAAGTCGTGTATACAGCGTGAAAACGCACAGGTTTCGTCGGTCTGGCGTTCGTGCGAGCCTGCGTCGTAAAAAAGCACACGACGCGAACACATGGGCTCGCAAGCACTGGATGCATGACGTCTCGCGACCGAGCGAGTGATCCGGGTTGGAGAGTCGGAGATGTGAGGTCACGAGAAACCTACACATTGGACCGACACGCCATGCAGACCGGACTTACATCGGCAGCATATCTGATTTTCAAGCGTGTGTGTTGCGTGATTTAGTTGTACCAACACGGAATCACAAAAATCCGGGGGTCGAGAGGGGCTGAGCGAGGGAAGAAATCCTGTCGCCTACGCTGGCGGTCTTTGGCGAGAATGGACTGGAGAGCATTGATGACTTCCGCAGGTCGTGCAACGTCGCAGCGCATCGTGATTCTTGGCGCGGGCCCTACGGGCCTGGGAGCGGCATACCGGCTGAAAGAGCTGGGATACAAGAACTTTGTGGTGTACGACCGACATGACTATGTCGGGGGATTGTCGCACAGCTTCGTCGACGAAAAGGGCTTCACGTGGGACATCGGCGGACACGTGATGTTCAGCCATTACACGTACTACGACAAGTGCTTTGACACCCTGATGGGTGAAGAGTTCACACTTAACAATCGTGAGAGCTGGGTGCGGATGTTTGATACGTGGGTCCCTTATCCGTTTCAGAACAACGTGCGGTACCTGCCTAAGCAAGCGGCGTTTGAGTGCATCGCGGGGTTGGTCAAGGCGCAGAACGGCAAGGGCAAGGTCGCCAGCGCGCAGGCGGCGAGCAACTTCGGCGAGTTCATTGACGCGGTGTTCGGTGAAGGCATCGCGAAGCACTTCATGCGGCCTTACAACTTCAAAGTCTGGGCGTATCCGCCTGAGCGCATGAACAAGCACTGGATCGGCGAGCGCGTGGCGGTGATTGACGTGGAGCGTGCGCTCAAGAACGTCATCATGGGCACGGACGACTTTGGCTGGGGACCCAACAACCAGTTCAAATTCCCGCGCAAGGGCGGCACAGGTGAGTTCTACAAGCGCTTCGGGCCTGCCATCGGTTTTAATGATGGCAAGGGCAACGGGCACATTCGCCTCAACAAACGCGTGACGACGATTGACGTGGATGCGAAGGTCATTACGTTCAGTGATGGCACGACGGACACGTATGACATGCTCATCAGTACGATGCCGGTGGATGTGCTCACGGGGAAGGTGCTGAGCGAGCAAGCGAGCAAGAGAGGGGGCGAAGACAAGTCGCTGGGTGAGATTGCGAAGATCGCGTCGGGGCTGCTGCATAGCAGCGGGTACATGGTGGGCATCGGGCTCAAGAGCCGGACGCCTGGCGGGGGAACGCCTGACACCAAGAGCTGGATGTACTTTCCGGAAGAGAACTGTCCGTTCTATCGCGTGACGTATCTGAGCAACTACTCGCCCTTCATGACGCCCGACAAGGACAACTACTACTCGCTGCTGTGTGAAGTGAGCGAGAGTGATGTGAAGCACACGCCCGGCGAGAACGGGAAGAAGCCTGAAGCGGTCATTGAAGACTGCATTCGCGGTCTGGAGAACGCGGGCCTGCTGGAGCCGGGCGAGCGTGCGAACATCGTGAGCCGCTGGTGCTACTACGCGGACTATTCGTATCCGACGCCCAGTGTGGAGCGTGATGCGATTCTGAGCGAAGTGATTCCGTGGCTGGAAAATCGCCAGATCTATTCACGCGGGCGCTTCGGCATGTGGAAGTACGAAGTCGCGAACACCGACCACAGCCTGATGCAAGGCGTGGAACTGGTGAATCGGCTTGTGCTGGGTGAAGCCGAAACAACGATCGGCATGGTGTACAAGGTGACCGAGGACGGTCGCAACGCCGCGACGCACGAGCGGCCTGCGCACGCGGGCAGCGGTGAGAAGCGGATCGCGAAGCAGACGGCCCCCACTATTGAACCCAAGCATGTGGGCGATACCGGCGCGGGTGACATCAGCGAAGATGAACTGGCGGTGGGTGATCAGGTGGGCAAGCGCTGAGGACTCCCAAAGCGTGCGAACGATACACGTGAGAAAAAACACGCCCCGGCATGGAGGCCGGGGCGTGAGGGTCAAGGCGTGAGAGTGGCTTCTTCCGCTCACTGGCATTGGCCGCCGGCGAGCACGTTGAAGAAGTCGATCACGTCCTGATCTTCAGGGAATACGCCGTTGTTGTTGAAGTCGATATCTTGGCAGCCCAGCGTCGCATTGCAGGTGTTGGGCGTGCCGCCCGCCAGCACATCGAAGAAGTCAATCACGTCCTGATCTTCAGGGAACACGCCGTTGTTGTTGAAGTCGATGCCGTCACACCCTGTTCTCACTCTAACGATAGAGAAGTCCATGTTTCGCAATGTGGTGGTCGACCGCCCCGCCAAGACCAACGAGCCGTCATCAAGTGCCAACGGTCCGGCAGTGAGTTTGTCATCGGATGCGGCCGACAGAGCCGCATCAAAGATGGTGTTCGTTGTGATCTGGCCGGTCGCGGCTGCGAGCGTGATGGCATAGAAGTTATGATCGGAAATCACCGTTGGTGCTCCGCGCGTCCAACCTGCAACCACAACATCACTGCCGCGCATGACGATGCCGCGACGTCCGGTCACGTAATCGGTTGTGCCCTGCGGTCCATTCCAGACCGCTGCCCAGTCGGCCACGCCTCCGGACGCCGAGAATCGCGTCACCACGACGTCGGTCGGCTGATTGGATGCTGACGCCTGAAGACCTGCAGCGTACACGTTCCCCGCATCATCCATCGTGACGCCCGCGGAGGGCCACTGATTAATGCTCGTGGGATCGTTCCACGTTGATGTCCAGAGCAGTTGGCGATCACTGGCGAACTTGGCGACGAAGAAGTCGCCGACGCCTGGACCAGTCACGCCGCTTGAAATCGCGATCTGCCCCGTCTGCGGATGCACAAACATCCCAGAAACGCCGCGAGAGGGAAGCGACCCGACAGCTGTTTCAGAGACGATCGCGTTTGTTTGGTCATCGATCTCGCTGAGCATAACCGTGAAGTCGCTTCCCGTGGCCGGAGTGCTCGCAAGGAGAATTCGTCCGTCTTGAGCGACCTTGAGAAACGCGGGCGATGTCGCTGCATCGCCGCCAAGCGTCATAATGTCCTGCAGCAGCGACCCGTCGGAACCAAAAACTGCAAGGCCGCCACGGACACCTCCGCTCACAGTCGGATTCGCGAAGTAGGAAACGTAGATTTTTCCCGAAGGGCCGATCGCAATCGATGACGGTCCCAACGACACAACGTCGGGGGGCAAGTACGTTCTAGACCACTGCAGTTGTCCGTTCTCGCTGACACGCATGAGACCGATTCCGAAAGCACCCAAGAACGGAGTGTTGGGATTGTCGTTCGCGTTGTACTGCAGCGTGGCCTGACACATGACGACTACATCACCGTTTGCCGCCAAAACGCCCTGCTGTGCAACATCAATGCCCGACTGCTGCTGCGGAGTCGTCTGCAGATCGCCCACCGTAGGAAAGTCATGGGTCAGTGACCACACAACGCTACCTTGCGGGCTGAACTTGACAATCGCAGCATCGCTGTGAGACAACAAACGCGGGTGGATGGGGGGCGGCGGAGGTGGCAGAGGCGTGTTTTGCATCGTGTCTGAACTGCCGAACAGATAAATACCTCCGACAGCGTCCCTGACGATGTCGTAGGCGACATCAACGGATCGATAGGACGTGTTGGGCCGTGTCCCGTCCCATGTCGATGACCACAGTACAGACTGTCCGTGGGCACCCGCCGTCGCCATGAACGTCATGAGAACAACACCCAAACCCATACGCTTACAGATAGCTGCCATGATCATCTCCTTGTCGCTCCAAGGATGCGGAGCGTCTCACCTTTTCGTACACAAGAACACCACGGGTGCTTGATTTGTACAAATCACTTCACAAATTCTGTAGCGACAAGTGTCCTTAATGCCTGAATGATCGATATACTGCTGGCACACCATGGCTTCCGTGTCTGGATCAACATCTTCTGCCCCACGTGAATCCTCGACTTTCGAATCGATTGCGTGCTCGCTTTCCGAACGAACCAGAGACGTGCTCGCGAGAGTGCTGCAGCAACTGCCCGGCGCGCCAGTTCGCCCACTTGACCTCTCTACAGCGCTGGCAATTGACATGAATCTGGCTTGGAAGGTGTGCCAGGTCGTATCGGCCGCAGATCCATATGCGGCTCTTCAGCGACTGCCCGGTGCGGAAGCGATGCGCATTTTCCGTCGAGCAATCTCGCGAAAGATGATCAGCAAAGAGCTTCTCTCCGAGCTTGACGCGGTGCTCGCGGATCATGCCCAGCTGATTGTTGTGCACGCTGGCACCCGAAAAGGACTGGATCTCCTTCTGGGCAATCTCGCCGACTCAGGCGCGATAGCGACGGATCTGGCATCGCGACGAGCGGCGTCACACGCGATGTCCGGGTTGCTTGGAGTGCGTGCGAAGACTCAAGTAGTCACGTACATCTTCGCGCCGACTGAGGATGGGATTTCGCAGAACGTGCCTCCCCATAAGACCCAGGCGGTGATTCTGCGCGGGATGGTCGCATTTCAGCGGATGCGTCCTGATATCTCGTGGACGATCGGACGTGGTCGACGATCAAACAACGACGGATCACCGCATGTCGCCATTCCTGTACAGCCACTTGACCCATCCATGGCCACTCGATATGGAGGCGTTCCGTTGTTTCATACGGATAACGCGATGCCGCCGGTCGTGCGCTCGATTTCAGACGACGGCCTGACTACCGACCGCGTCACAGCAGGACCTGTCGGCATGCGCGGCGCGGTGAGTTTCTTTCTCGCTGAGCGCATCACGTCTGCCCTGCCTGCTCAACGTGATGACCGCAACTCACACCTCCGATTGGCCGCGACATCCCACACTCCTGCGGATTCGCTTGTACTCGACGTCTGCTTTCACGAGAGATTGCCACCGTTGGGACCTATGGAGCTGCGACTCTTGTCGGAGCTTGGCGGCCCCAGCATCAGCACGGCATCGCCGTCAGAGTGCATCCATATGCGATTGTGCGAAAGCGTCGAGGACCGTGGCACAGGTCTGCAATGCCTTAGACTTGAAGAGTCGGCTGCATATCTGCCGACTCTGCTTCGCGCCTGCGAATCGGCGGGGATATCGGAACGCGGCTTGAGGAGCTATCGAGTTAGAGTGCCGTTGGCTCCTGTCCCGTGCAGCATCATGATCCAACGTGCGCTGCTATGGTGAGTACGGCTCAGTCGGCGGGCCTTGGCAATTGCCCGCGCTCATGAGCAAATGGGCCACAGCGGGTCGAGAAACTAGTTCTCGACTGCCCCGGACTGTCTGGAAAGCCTGCCGTAGACGAAGGCGACGCCCATCATGATGAGGCCGACGACCAGGAACGTGGCGATGCGCCAGACGGGGCTGACGGCGGTCAAGTCGTAGAAGACGACTTTGCCTGCGGTGAGGCCTAGCAGGGCGAGGCCGATGTAGCGGAGCGAGGCGTTGGCCCAGCGGAAGCCGGCGGCAAGGGTGAGTACGGCGGCGATGGCCCACCAAACGCTGACCGCGCCGCGGGTGGAAGTTTGAGCGGTGAAGAGCTGCTGCGTCACAGCGCTGACTGCGAGGCTGCTGGCAGCGAAGGCGAGCATGCCGCATGCGCTGTGCAGAACGAGGGCGCGGTCGGTGAGCTGTGTGCGATTGCGCCAGGTGATGAAGGAAGTGATGGCGGCGAGCGCAATGCCGGCAAGTGCGATGTGCGCGGCGGGGGTGATGAACCAACCTGCGTCGAGCATGTAGCTGGCGAAGAGGAGCAGCCAGAGCGCGGCGGATGCGAGAGCGACGAGGAGCGAGGCGAGATCGAGGCGCAGGGCACGAGGGGCGCGGAAGAAGGAGAGCAGCAGGGTGAGGCCAATCCAGATCCAGAGGATGGATGTGGCGTGTGCGTTGGCGTGCAGCGGCGCGAGAAGCAGCAACATAATGGGCAAGCACGCGCGGGCGAAGGCGGCGGGCATGGACGGCTCGTCTGGTTCGACCGCGAGGGCGACGGTCCAGATGCAGGCGAGCAGAACGGCGACAAGGCTGGCGACCGTGAGCACGAGGCCGGCGATGCTGACCGACGCAAAGCCGGCGGGCCCGGCGAAGACGCGAGTGAGCAGGAAGATGAGGGTTGCAAGCGAGAGCAAGATCAAGCCGTAGACGCGCATGGGCTTTGATGCGAGACGCGGGCCCATGACGGCGGCGGCGAGACCGATGACGGCGAAGGCGGTGATCTGCGCGTAGCCGCCCAGCGCGGCGGCGATGACGACGATGAGCAGCAGCGCGAACTGCACAAGCATGACTTGTCCGAGCACGTGGCGCAACGTGGCGGGAAGGCGCGAGATGCTTGCACCGAATGGGGCGAGCACGCCTGCGAGCATGGCCGAGGCGGTGCAGACGGCCAAGGGCACCATCCATGTGCGAGTGCTGCCGGCTTGGGCGAGGAGGAACATGGCAAGGCCGACCGCCCAGCTTGTTGTGGCAAGGACGGCGAACGCGAGCGACTGGGCACGGAAGAGCTGATCGGCGGGCAGGCGGTCATCTTCGTGCGCTTCGGCGGGTTGCTTGGCGAGCCACGCGTTGATGACGGCATCGGCGTGGACGAGCAGCCACGCGAGTGCGACGGCGATCAATCCAGCGGTGAGCGGCACGACAGATGAGAGGGACCAGAGTGAGAGCAGGATGGCTGCGCCGCCGGTGGCAAGGACGCGGACGAGTGCGCTCGACTTGACGGTGTGCTTGTGCTCGAGCCATGTGGACGAAGCCAGACCAATGACCATGAGGCAGAGGACGTAGGCGGGAAGCGCGAGGATGGCGACTTCGGGGCCTCGCATAAGAATGGGTGCGAGGTAGCCGCCTGCGAGTGAGACGGCGACGATGAAGGTCAGTCGCATGCGCACGCCGATGACGGTGCCGAAGATGGCGACGGCGAGCATGATGGCGACGCCTTGAGCGGGCTGCAGCAGGTTGAAGAGCTTGTGTGCGGCGTAGACGCTGGCGTAGATGGTGCCCAGCCCCGCGCTGGCGGACCCGCAGGCGGCCCAGGAGCCCCAGCGCTTGCGGACAAATTCGGCGAGGGCGACGAGCGTGATGCCGAATGCGCCAGCACCGAGGCAGCGCCAAAGCGGCGCGACGCGGAGCCAGCCTTGGTCATAGCCCAGCTTGACGAAGAGCGAAGCGGCGATGACGACGGCGATCGCTCCGAGAGCGGCGTACCAACGACCGGCGAGGAGTTCTTCGAAGTTGATGCCGGTGCGCGGCGCGGGCGCGGGTTGGGGTTGTGGGTTGCGCTGGGCGAAAGACGCTGGTGTGTTGCGCGGTTCGGCGGCACGTGCTTGCATTTTTGTGAAGACGAAGGCGCTCGTAGGGGAAGGTGGCGGCGGAGCAACGCTGCTCTTGGGCGGCTCGACGTGGTAGGGGAATTCGTGATCGATGATATCGGGGGCTTGCTGGGCAGCGAGGAAGGCAGCGGCGCGCTGGCCTGGTGCGGAGGCTTCGGGGGCGAGTTGGATGACTGGTGCCGGCACGGGGGCGGTATCGGCTGGTACGGGCGGGCGCGCTGCTTCGAGCTGGGTCACGCGGCGCTGGAGGTCGGTTACGGTGGCGCGCATGCCGGGCTGGGAACGTTGGGGCTGGTATCGCGCGGAGTGGGTGCCTGCGGGGCGGGCGGCAGAGGAAGATCGCGGGCGGGGCGTCATAGTAAGTGAATACTAACATACAAGACGCGGGTTGTCAAGAGTGGAAAACCTCCTAGAAAATGGAGCCTCAGGAGGGAAGTGTGCCGTCGGCGGCGAAAAGGCCCGACGGATTGGCGGCAGAGCGGGCGTCGAGACGCTTGGGTTCGGGCAGTTTGGCTTCGGGTAGTCTGGCCTCGGGCACTCGGGCCTCGGGCGGTTGCGTGAGCGATCGGGCGCGGTTGTCGACGGCGCCGATAGCATCGAGCTCACGTGCGGACTTGGCGCCGGCGTCTTCGAACTTGCGGAGCGTGGGCAGGAGGCGCGTGTCGAAGGACGCGGCGCACTTGTTGAAGCGGTCGACCGCTTGATTGAGCGATACACCCAGATCGCCGAGGTGCGAGAAGGCGACGGCGGCGCGCTGGAGCAGTTCCTGCCCGAGTGACTTGAGTTCGATAGCTTCCTTGGCGAGCTTCTGTTCCTGATAGCCCACGTAGACAGCTCGCAGCATGGCGATGAGTGTGCTTGGTGTGGCGAGGATGACGTTGTCAGCCCACGCGCGTTCGAGCAGGTCGGGGCGGCGTGCGAGGGCTGCGTCAAGGAAGGCATCGTGCGGCAGGAACATGACGACGAACTCGGGGCTGCCTTCGACTTGTGTCCAGTACTTCTTCTTCGCGAGTGCGGAGGCCTGCTCGGTCACGTGGCGCGCGAAGCGTTCGAGGTGGGCATCGCGGTCGACGTCGGTTGTGGCTTCCTGCGCGTCGAGATACGCCTGGATGTTGGCTTTGGCATCGACGATGACGGTGCGGCCCGTGGGCATCTTGACAACCATGTCGGGACGTTTCTGCTGGCCTTCGTCGTCGGTGTTGTTTTCCTGCAGGGAGAAATCGCAATACTGCGTCATACCGGCGAGCTCGGCGACTTTTTTCAGTTGAATCTCGCCGTAGCGGCCGCGGACTTCGGGCTTGCTGAGGGCGCGAACGAGCTTACTGGTTTCGGTGCGGAGGACATCGCCGGCTTGTGCAACAGAGTGGAGTTGGCGCTCGATGTTGGCGTTGCGCTCGGCGACGTTTTTGTCGATGGCGTTGAGTTTTTCGTCGGTGGCTTTGAGCGTGTCGCGGATGGGGGCGAGCAGTTGTTCGAAACTGGCTTTGCGCTGTTCGAGTTCGCCGATGCCCTTTTGCGTCTGTGTGGCGAGTGACTGCTGCGCGAGTTGGAGGAACTGCTTGCTGCTGGCATCGAGTGCGCTGGCACTGAGGGCCTTGAACTTTTCTTCGAGCTTGGCGTCACGTTCGCGGTCGCGCTGCTCGACTTGCGTGCGGAAGAGTTCGTGCTGATCGACCAGGGCGCGTTCGCGCGAGGCCGCGAGTTGTTCGATGCGGGCGACTTCGGCTTCGGCGGCTTCTTGGAGAGCCTGGAGGTCTTTCTGCAGTTCGACGAGGCGCGTGGATTGGGCGTTTATCTGATTGCGCAAGCTAGTGAGTTCGCGTTCGCGGGTGGCGAGGGTTTCGCGCGAGGCGGCGAGGTCGCGCTGGTCGCGCTCAAGGTTGGCGCGGAGGACGTTGAGCTCGCTGGTGGTTTGGCCGGAGCGCCAGAGCAACCAGATGCAGCCGGCGACGGCGACGAGAGCAACCACACCGAGGGCGAGTTCGAGGGGCGTCATAGTGGATGGTAGTTGGGGGCCGACCGTCATCCGAACGTGGGCGGGAGCGATTTGGGGGCTGCCAAGTTGGCACTCGGGATGGGAAGGGCGGGGTGCCAAGGTGGGAAACAGAAAGCACGGACGCGGTAGAGTTGTCGTAAGTCTTTGGAATACAGCCGCCCCGGAGGGGCGGCCCACCAGAGACAGACTGGCACGCGGGTTGCCCATTGTGTAGCGTGGTGATGCTGCGCCGCCATCCTGAAGACGCTCTGCCGACTGGGTCGGCGGCGTTTGGCTGCGCGGGTGGCGGCATGGGTGGTCGGCTGAATCTGCTGCTGAGCTACGCGGGCTGGGAGACGGACCCGTGGGTAAACCGACTGCCTCGGCTGCTGGAGCCGATGGGCATCATGAGCCATCGGGCGCAATCGGGGCGCGAGGCGACGCGAGTAATTGAGCAATTGCCGATTCATATCGCGGTGGTTGATTTGGGGCTGCCGCTGGATGCGGCGGAAGCGGATGATGAGTTTGCGGAGGGGGGCCCTCGGCTGCTGGAGTTGCTGGCGCGATTGTCGCAGCCGCCGCCGGTGGTGGTGGTGAAGCGACGGCGCAGCGCACGCGATGAAGCGCGGGAGCTGAGCGCGGCGCTGAAGTCGGGTGCATTCGCGGTGGTGGACAGGCCGCGAGAGAGCCATGAGCTGGATCTGATGTTGGAAGTGTTACGCCGGTGCTTGCAGCGACATTACCAAGGTCGCTGGCCGGGATGAAGAGGAAGAGTTCACCGCAAAGATGCCAAGGACGCAAAGAGGGAGAACAGAGAGCAGAGAACGGGAAAGACAATGTGGAGTGTCAGGCGGCAAGACCGCTCATTTCTCTCCGCTTTCCGTTCTCATCTTTGCGTGCTTCGCGTCTTTGTGGTGAGGTTTGAATTTCAAGAGGAGTCCTTATGTCGAAGACCGCTAGCAAGAGCAGCAAAACGACCGTTCGTCCGCTTGGCGACAAGATTCTCGTGAAGCGCGATGAAGCCGCGAGCAAGACTGACTCGGGCATTTTTCTGCCCGAAACCAGCAAGGACAAGCCCAAGACCGGCGTGATCGAAGCCGTGGGCACGGGCAACCTGAACACCGACACCGGCGCTCGCATCCCGCTGACGCTGAAGAAGGGTGATCGCATCATCTTCACGAGCTACTCGGGCACGGAAATCAAGCTCGATGGCGTGGAGTTTCTGATGATGAGCGAAGATGATGTGCTCGCGGTGATTGACTGAAAGAAAGAAGGCACTGGGCACTGGGCACTGGGCATTGGGCACTAGGGTCAAACCAAATGCCACAACGCAATCGCCTCGTGCCTCATAGCTTCTCCCATGACTTCCGACCAACTGCGACAAGCCCTGCGCGAACTCAATGGCGAACGCGACCTGATGGTTGTGTTTGCTGATGTGCCTTCGCCTGTGCCTGGTGTGGCGAGTCTGGAAGTCAAGCGGGCGATGCTCATTCCTGATGAGGCTGACCACCTTGTCAAGGTCACGGATGGTCAATCGGTCTATGTGCTTGATGCACCGCGGGTGACGTGGGTTCGCATCGGGCTGGGCAAGACAGTGAAGTAACGACAGTCAAGCAACGAAACACAGTCACTGCAAGGGACGGGAAGAAAGAGAAAAGAGAGCAGAGAACTGGAAACACAACCAACCGGTTTCGGGCCACAAGCCCCGTTCCCCGCTCTCTTTCCCACTCTCGCAGTGAAATGCAGATTCTCAGAAAGGTAAACAAATGGCCGCTAAATCCATCGCTTTCAACACCGACGCGCGGGAGCGCATTCTCAAGGGCGTGCAGAAGCTCGCCCACGCCGTCAAGGTCACGCTCGGTCCTTCGGGCCGCGTGGTGGTTCTTGAGAAGTCCTTTGGCGCCCCCACCGTCACCAAGGACGGCGTGACGGTCGCGAAGGAGATCGAACTGGAAGACCAGTACGAGAACCTGGGCGCGCAGATGATCAAGGAAGTCGCGAGCAAGGCGAGCAAGGACGCGGGCGACGGCACGACCACCGCCACCATCTACGCCGAAGCTATCTACAGCGAAGGCCTGAAGGTCATCACCGCTGGCGCGAACCCCAACCTCGTGAAGCGCGGCATTGACATGGCCGTGAACGAAGTCGTCGCGGAACTGAAGAAGCTCAGCAAGAAGGTGGAGACCAGCAAGGAAATCGCGCAGGTCGGCACGTGCAGCGCCAACCACGACGAGCAGATCGGCAAGATCATCGCCGACGCGATGGACAAGGTCGGCAAGGACGGCGTGATCACGGTCGAAGAAGGCAAGAGCCTGCAAACCGAAGTTGATCTGGTTGAAGGCATGCAGTTTGACAAGGGCTATCTGTCGCCCCACTTCGTGACCAACGTGGGCACGATGGAGACGATCCTTGAGAACCCCTACGTGCTGATCAGCGAGAAGAAGATCGGCAGCGCGAAGGACCTGCTGCCCATCCTCGGCAAGATTGCTGAGAGCGGCAGCAGCCTGCTGATCATCGCGGAAGATGTCGAGAGCGAAGCGCTCGCGACGCTCGTCGTGAACAAGATTCGCGGCGTGCTGAAGGTCTGCGCGGTCAAGGCTCCGGGCTTTGGCGATCGCCGCAAGGAAATGCTGGGCGACATCGCGACCCTCACCGGCGGCAAGGCTGTGATGGAAGAGCTGGGCATGGATCTCGAGAAGCTCGAGATCGCCGACCTCGGTCGCGCGAAGAAGATCGTCGTCGACAAGGACAACACGACCATCGTCGAAGGCGCGGGCAAGAGCGATGCGATCAAGGGCCGCATCGACATGATCCGTCACCAGATCGACGCGGCCAGCAGCGACTACGACCGTGAGAAGCTCGAAGAGCGTCTCGCGAAGCTGTCGGGCGGCGTGGCGCAGGTCAACGTCGGCGCGGCGACCGAAGTCGAGATGAAGGAAAAGAAGATGCGTGTCGAAGATGCGCTGCACGCCTGCCGTGCGGCCGTTGAAGAAGGCATCCTGCCCGGCGGCGGCGTGGCGGTGCTGCGTGCCCGCCAGGCTCTGGACAAGCTCCGCAAGAAGGTCGAGGGCGACGAGCGCAGCGGCATCGACATCGTCTACCGCGCGGTCGCGGCCCCCGTCAAGCAGATCGCAGCCAACTGCGGCCTGGACGGCAGCGTCATCGCGAGCAAGATCGAAGAAGGCACGCAGGCCAACTTCGGCTACAACGCCCTCACCCACGAGTACGGCGACATGATCAAGATGGGCGTGATCGTGCCCACCAAGGTCGAACGCGTCGCGCTGCAGAACGCGGCGAGCGTAGCGGGCCTGCTGCTCACGACCGAAGCCGCGATTGTCGAGATTCGCGAGAAGAAGCCCGCGGGCGGCCACGACCATGACCACGGCGACGACTATTGATTGATCTTCGCCATCACGCAACACACACGCCCCGCTCGCCCCGCCAAGGTCGAGCGGGGCGTTTTTCTTGGGGAAGAGGCACTGGGGAGAGACATGAAGGCACTAGGCATCAGGCACTAGGCACTAGGGAAAGTCCGCGCGGCATTCGGCACCCGCAACGCGGGCCATACAAACCGTAATTCGGCATTCGTGCTGGCGCAGGCCCGTTGGCCCATTTGTGTTTCCGACTTCGCCTGCGACGAATCACGAATCACGAATGCCGAATGCCGCTCTCTCCTCACCCCCACCCGCTCCGCGACTTGCTTCTCCCGCTACGCGGCCACCGTCGCACTCGCCACATTGCTCCACGGCCCGCGCTGGCCTCTGCTCGACACGTAGCGGACCTTGTAATACGCCTGTTTGCCCACGGCTTGCCCATCGAGCGTGAATCGCGCAGCGCTCTCGCTGACGCTGTCCACGTACACGAACGCGGCATCATCGGTGGGCATCGGCGCATCGGCGTTGGCAATCGCGCGATACACCTCGGCCCGCTGCACGCCCTTGGGTTTGGCTTTTCTCACTGCCGCGCCGCTGCTGCCCGCCGCTTCGCCTTCCACCACCAAGCGAAGTTCATGCACAAATCGCTCGACGGGTGCTGCGCTCACCAAGGGAGCCACGCGCGGCGTGCTCGTCCGCGTGCGCGTTGCCTTGCGAGCCGTCAGCCCCGCATCCACACGCACGCTGTTGTCCATGTCGGGCTCGTGCTGAGCCTGCTGGGCCAGCATCCGCACTGCCTCCAGCAGCGCGTCCCGCGCTGCGTCCTTGGCCGCCGTCGCCGCACGCGCCGCCGCGTCCGCAGCAACACTCGCCGCAAACGCCTCAGCAAACGCCTCACGCAGCACCAGCACATCATTCACGAGCTTGTTATCAATCCCCTGCCCCGCATACCAATCCCCAACCACCGTGGACATCTGATTGACCCACGGCACCAGCGATGCTTCACGACGAGGGATGTAGTCGGGCATGGGAAGGACGTCGGTCGTTTGTCGGAGGGGGATAAGTGCAAATGGCTAAATGACCAAATGGCCAAATTGCCAAATGCAAGCCATCGCGCAACATTTGGCCATTTGGCAATTTGACCATTTGGCCATTTCGCGGCCCCCCCCCGGGCCCCCCCCCCCCCCCCCCCCCCCCCCACCCCCCCCCCCCCCCCAAAAAAAACAACCCGC
>Ga0315899_10002718_pt1 | contig 19444 bp, 20 predicted proteins | sample LakEriMetagenome_2_FD_203518 | JGI IMG/M metagenome (GOLD analysis project Ga0315899, IMG submission 203518) | Freshwater fungal communities from buoy surface, Lake Erie, Ohio, United States - Buoy 4 MA112 | ecosystem: Environmental > Aquatic > Freshwater > Lake | place: USA: Lake Erie, Ohio... | reverse complement strand
ATTTAAAACCTCTGTTTCTTTTTTAGTAATGGCAGTGGTCGTAAAGGAAGAATCGTAATAAGAAGTACTAGTTGACAATTCTTTTTTAAATACGGCTATGAAAAAACCTTCTCCTTTTACTTTGTCGGGATAAAATCTATAACCATTAGCCTGATGCACTGAGCTTTCACTTTTAATAATGTTCCAAGCATCTTCAATATTTAAATCAATACTTTTCATTCCCTCCATCGAAGCAATTTTATCTAAAATATTTTCATCTTCTTGCATTGAATAAGAACAGGTAGAATAAATTAAATAACCACCTTCCTTTAAACAATCAATACTATCATCAATTATGCGCGACTGTCTTATACTGCAATGCTGCACAGCATCAATACTCCAATGTTCAATAGCTTCAGGATCTTTTCTAAATAAACCACTACCACTGCAAGGCGCGTCAATTAAAACAATATCAAAAAACTGAGGCAGTGCTTTAAAATGAGAAGGGTCGTTCTGTGTTACTACAATATTATCAGCTCCCCACTTAGTTGTATTCTCTACCAAAATGGCATTTCTATTTTTAATAGTTTCATTCGCTACCACTAAGCCCTTTTGAAAATAGTTAGCAAGTAAACTGGTCTTACCCCCTGGCGCTGCACATAAATCTAAAACATGCAAAGGGCCTGGCTGAGGTGCAATTTGCTCTAAGGCATGATGCAAAAACATACTACTAGCCTCTTGCACATAATAAGCACCTGCATGCCATAAGGGATCTAGTACAAATAGGGGGCGCTCTTTTAAATAGAATCCATCAGCACACCAAGGAATAGGACTAGCCTCTTCAAAAAAAGAAGATGGGTCTTCTTTAAATGATTTTTGGGTGTTTATTCTTATAGAAGTGATCGACTCTTTTAACGCATGGGTTTGTATAAATGCCAGCTCGTCAAAACCAGGTAAGCCTTTTAAAGATGATATGAATGAGTTAGGTAGCAATATATAAATAGTTTAAAAGCGGATGATAAAGTTTTCTTTCTCTAATTGTTCCTGTCTAAAAAATACAATACCTAATTTAAATAAATCAATGGTAAGCTTAACTTCTTTATGCATTTTTATTTCCTCCCAGCTAACTTCCATTTCTTTACTGTCGTGAATATTATCAAAAATTAAAATACTTTGCGTATTAATTTTTTTTAAAGCGGTATTAAAATATTTTTTTAAATCTTCTGCATTTTTAATTTGCTTTATATATAAAAGCCCAATAGAATCTGCATTTGCTATCTCTTCTAAAACCTTTACTTTGCTTGAAGGTATAGCTTCCAATTCCATTACAGACACTGGCATATAATAAGCAACCATACGAGTTACTAAGGCACGGTATTTATTAGAATAGTCAGCCTCTTGTTTAAGTTCTTTATTATTTAAAACGGAACAAATAAAACTAAATACAAAGGGGGAATGCACTCCATGGCCCTTCCCATTGGCGGCATTAATATAGTATTTGAAATAGTTAAATAAGGTAAATGGAAATGTATAAGACATGCTATTTCCTTTTCCAACATTCAAAGTCAAAAGAAAATGCATGCTTTTCATCGGCTGCATTTTGGGTGCTGCTTACCATTTCCCATTCAGCATTTAGCTTGGGGAAATAAACATCGCCTTCAATTGTATTATGCACCCTAGTTAACCAAATTTTTTGCGCTAAGGGCAATGCCATTTCATATATTTCACCACCACCAATGACTAATAATTCATTGTAGCTAAATTTTGTAGCTAGTGTGATAGCCTCTTCCATAGTATGCACCACCGTTACATCTTCGTTCACCCAATTTTTATTGCGCGTAATAATAATATTCAATCTTCCATTCAAAGGCTTGCTACCCATGGACTCGAAAGTTTTACGCCCCATTAATATAGGCATACCCCAGGTAGTATTTTTGAAAAAGCGCATGTCCTTAGGCAAATGCCATAATAATTGATTGTTTAAACCAATGGCATTGTTTTCAGAAGCAGCTACTACAAGGGTTATATTCATTTATATTATTTTAAACAGCTACTGGTGCTTTAATACTAGGATGTGATTCATAATTCTCTAATGTAAAATCAGAGAATTGGAAAGAGAAAATATCTTTTACTTCTTTATTAATTTTCATAGTAGGAAGTGGGAAAGGTTTTCTTGACAATTGCAAATTCGCTTGCTCCACATGATTATTATACAAATGAACATCGCCAAAACTATGCACGAAGTCACCGTATTCTAAACCACAAACTGAAGCAATCATCATGGTTAGTAATGCATAAGAAGCAATATTAAAAGGCACACCTAAAAATACATCGGCACTGCGTTGATACAATTGGCAACTTAATTTTCCATCGGCCACATAAAATTGAAACATATTATGACATGGCATTAAAGCCATCTTCGATAAATCGCCCACATTCCATGCACTCACAATTAATCTTCTGCTATCGGGTGTCTTTTTTATTTGTTCAATTAATTCTGAAATTTGGTCAATTACTACGCCATTCGGCGCTTCCCAACTTCTCCATTGCTTTCCATACACAGGACCTAGGTCACCATTTTTATCGGCCCACTCGTCCCAAATACGTACCCCATTCTCATTTAAATATTTGATATTGGTATCCCCATTTAAAAACCAAAGTAATTCGTAAATAATACTTTTCAAGTGTAGCTTCTTGGTGGTCACCATGGGAAAGCCTTCTGCCAAATTAAAACGCATCTGATATCCAAAACAACTTTTGGTTCCAGTTCCAGTTCTATCGGTCTTTTCAGCCCCGTTGTCAATAATGTGTTGTAGTAAATTCAAGTATTGTTGCATAGTGCAATTTACAACCAATACCTTTTATCTAGAAATCATTTTTTGGCCTTCCTGCGCGCCAGTTCTTGCCTGATGAAAAGCAGCTCTCTACTGGTTTGGCCATTGACGCTAGAATTTTCCTCAGCCCTTCTCATTAAATAAGGAATCACATCCTTAATGGGCCCAAAAGGCAGGTATTTGCTCACGTTATACCCCTCTTTTGCCATATTAAAACTAATAGGATCGCTCATACCATATAATTGTGAAAAATGCACATGTGGATCATTAGCAGCAATACCTTTTTCGCTCATGTATTGCGCAATTTTCAAATTACTTTGCTCATTATGAGAGGCAAGAATGAATGAAATAGTTTCTTTGTTTTGAAAACAAAATGCTGCTGCATCGTCAAAATCTTTATCAGTGGCTTCTTTATCTAAATGTATTGGAGATGCTACACCCTGTTCTTTAGCGCGTAGTCTTTCTTTTTCCATATAGGCACCGCGAACCAACTTAGCACCTAGCTTGAAATTTTTTTCTTTAGCAATTTTATGAGACAACTGTAAAAAATGTAATCGGTCGTTTCTATATAATTGATAAGTATTATACACCACTACTTTCTCTTTATTATACTCTGCCATTAGTTCAATGGCTAAGCGGTCAATGGGATCTTGTATCCAAGTTTCTTCTGCATCTATTAAAATACCCAAGCCTTTTTCAGTAGCTAAATCACAGATAGCATACATTCTTTCTTTGACACGACCCCATGCTGCATCTTCCATTTCGCTGTCATGTATACCACTTCTTAGTCTTGGGGCTTCATTTAAAGTTTCTAATAATTGCAAACTTGCAATACCTGTAATTTTAATACTTACAAAAGGAATATTATTTTGTGTAGCAGCAAATGCTACTGCTTCCATTATTTTTTCAGTAACATTATCAAAATTCTCTTCTCCCTCTTTTGCTTCTACTCCATAATCTAAAATTACTTGCACCCCATAAGCACCTAATTGCTTAGCCACTCTTGCTGTTTCTTCTAAAGTTTCTCCTCCTACAAACTGATTAAATATAGTGCTGCGAATTAACCCATTCACTGGTAAACCAGAATTCATTAAAGCAGGTGTTAACTTTGTAGCTAAAGAAACAATGAGAGGACTTTGTATCACAGAAAAAAGAAAGCGCGCTCTTTTTAATTCAGCGGTAGATTTATATGCAAATGCAATTTGTGTATTGTCTAAAGATAGGCTCATGCTAACGTTCATTCGTAGAGCAAATATCGGTAGTAAAACTTAAAAATCAAAGGATTATAGCCATTAAATAAGAGTTAAGTATCTTTATACTTGTTAAATAAAAATCTTGTTTTATGAAAATTCTTTCCACAGAAATTTTCTTGTTTAAAATTCCCATGACGCCTTTTACCATTGCTACGGGGACCATGCACTATGCACAAAACATAGTTATTAAAATGCATACTGATGAAGGCATTATTGGATGGGGAGAATGTTCTGCTTTTCCTATGATTGTGGGCGAGACGCAGTTAAGTTGTTATAATATAGCCAAGGATTTTGCTACTTACTGGAAAGGAAAAGACCCCTTAGCAATTACAGAAAGGTTAGCTGAATTAGACACCATAATTGCTGGAAACTATACTGCTAAAAGTGCATTTGATTTAGCCTTATATGATATTGCAGCCAAGGCAGCAGGCAAACCATTGTATGCTTTTTTAGGAGGAAATTCCAAACCCATTGAAACCGATTTAACCATTGGTATTGATACGCCCAAAAGTATGGCCAAGGATGCGATTGATTTTGTAAAGCAAGGTGTAAATATTATTAAAGTAAAATTGGGAAAAGATCCTACTGAAGATATTGAAAGAATAAAAAGTATAAGAGATGCGATTGGATATGATACAAAAATTAGAATTGATGCCAACCAAGGTTGGGCAAAAGAAGAGGCTTTAAAAGTTTTAGAAGGTTTAGCCCCTTATCAAATTGAATTTTGCGAGCAGCCTATGCGCAAATATTACGACGATTATTTACCTGCTTTATGTGCAGCCTCTCCTATTGCTATTATGGCCGATGAATCGGTATTCACACATCACGATGCAAGAAGATTAATGGCAACAAAATCTTGTCATTCTATAAATATTAAATTCTCCAAAAGTGGCGGCATACATGAGGCTATTAAAATACATGATATTGCTAAAGCCAACCATATTGCTTGTATGATGGGTGGCATGTTAGAAAGCCGATTAGCCCTTAGCGCTAAAATGCATTTTGCCATGGCCATGGACAATGTAAAGTATTACGATATGGATACTTGTTTACTTGGACATTTAGAAGACCCTATAATAGGTGGTGTTCAATTTAATGGAATGCATTTAACTATTAGCGATACCCCTGGTATTGGCGCAGAAGTAGACCCAGCCTACTTAGCTAAATTGGACCATTTTACAGTTTAAGCTGTACCTTTGAGGTACAAACAATTTTTATGGAAGCAAGAAAAGCAAAAGATTCATTCATTACCATGAATGAATTAGTATTACCTAATGACACCAATACTTTTGGTGATTTAATGGGAGGCAAGCTTATGTACTGGATGGATATAGCTGCTTATTTGTCTGCAGGGAAACATTGTAATTCAGGTGCTATGACCGCATCAGTGGACAATATTAGTTTTAAAACACCCATTAAATTAGGGAATGTAATTTGTATTGAAGCAAAAGTAACAAGGGCATTCACTACTTCTATGGAAATACATTTAAAAGTATGGAATCAGAATATGATTACACAAAGTAAAGAATTAAGTAACGAGGCTTATTTTACTTTTGTAGCCTTAGATGAAAATAAAAAACCAAAACAAGTTCCAGCAATTATAGCAGAAACGGAAGAAGAAAAAAAGTATTACGATAGTGCACTTCGCCGTAGACAACTTCGTTTAATATTAGCAGGAAAAATGAAGCCAGATGATGCTACTGAATTAAAGGCTTTGTTTGTGAAGGACTAATTTGTGAAAGACTAAATCAACAATTATTACATAGTGTGATGTTTGCCTTTAAGCATATACTCTTTGCTTTGCTCAATGGCGTCCATGACTTGATCTAATATTACTTGTACAGAACTAGTATAATCAATTTCTAATGCAGGCTTGAAACGAACCGTTAAAGGAGTCCCCACTTTTTTAAAGGTTAATCCTTTCTTAGTGAATGCACGCCAGAATCCATTAATAACTACAGGTACTACAATGGGTTGATTATTTTTAATAATATGCGCAGTTCCTTTTCTTCCTGGTGCAAAAGGTTTGGTAGTTCCTTGCGGAAAAGTAATTACCCAGCTTTTAGATAAAGCCTTATCAATTTTTTGAGTATCAAACTCATCTCTATCTCTACTTACATCGGCACCCTCTGCTCTCCAAGTTCTTTTTACAGTAAGGGCTCCTCCCAATTTAAACAATCTAGTAAGCCAACTGCTATTCATAGTTTCTTCGGCAGCTACAAAAAATACATTGGTAAAAGGGTTCAATAAATAATAAGGAATACCCAACTTGTTAAACTTCCCCCACTTAACTGCACAAAAAATATGCACAAAGGCAATTACGTCACCGAAATAGGTTTGATGATTGCTTACAAATAAAACATTCTTATGGGGTAAATTTTTCAAATTTTCGGTACCCTCAATTTCTACCGTATTAAATAAGGCAAGCCCAGGGTAAGTAAATATGCCTACAAGCCCATATATAAGGGAACGAAATATTCTAATATGTTTTAAGCGCTCTAAAATCGTCATTAGGGACTGAGTGTTTAGACTTGCAAGATAATACATTAAAATTAACTAGAATATCTCTGTTTAAACAACAAATACTACCTTTAGGCGATGGAAAAAACTGCTGTAATTTTTGATATTGATGGCTTATTAATAAATAGCGAGCCTTTATGGAATCAGGCTGCTGCTGAAATATTTAGACAATACGGCATTATCTTAACAGAAGAACAATATGCCCTTACAACAGGCCTTCGCTCTAAAGAATTTGTAACCCATTGGTTAATACAACATAAAATTCCTTCTACTGAATTTGATAGAGTGGAAGATAAAATTGTACAACTTGCTTTAAGCTTAATTGACAAAGACGCTACTTTAATGCCAGGGGTTGAACATATTTTTCAGTTCTTTTTAAAAAGAGATTTTAAAATTGGCTTAGCCACTTCTTCTCCTGTTGAATTAATTGAATGGGTAAAGGATAAACTAGGTATTAGAAGTTATATTCAAGCAAGTTGTTCAGCTCAACATCTACCCTATGCCAAACCACATCCACAAGTATATTTAGACTGCGCTGCTGCATTACATGTATCTCCGCTAGCTTGTATTTGTTTTGAAGATTCTGTATACGGCATGACTGCAGCCAAAGCTGCAAGAATGACCTGCGTTGTGGTTCCATCGGCAGAACATATTAAATTACCTCACTGGGGCCTGGCCAATTTAAAGCTTAGTTCCCTTCAAAATTTTGGCGATTTGCATTTTAATATGCTCAATCACTAAATTGATATAAATTACAGGTATTCATGGAACTAGCTAAGAAATTAATAGAAAAAGAATTAGAATTATTTGAACAGCATTTCAAAGATGCGGTAAAAAGTAGAGTGTCTTTGCTAGACCGTATCATGCAATATATTGTAAAGCGTAAAGGCAAGCAGATGCGCCCAATGCTGGTTTTACTTTCCGCTAAATTACATGGTGAAATTAACAATGCTTCCTACAGAGCGGCTTCCCTAGTTGAATTATTACATACTGCTACACTAGTACACGATGATGTAGTAGACGATGCTACCGAAAGAAGAGGCATGTTCTCCATTAACGCATTATGGAAAAATAAAATTGCCGTTTTAGTAGGTGATTATTTACTTTCTAAAGGTTTACTACTATCTCTTGAGAATAAAGACTTTACTATCCTTACTATTTTATCGAATGCGGTTAAAAAAATGAGTGAGGGGGAATTACTACAAATGGAAAAAACAAGAAACCTAAATTTTGATGAATCGGTTTACTATGAAATTATAAGTGGGAAGACTGCTTCATTACTAGCCTCCAGTTGTGCTGCTGGCGCAAGCTCGGTTACAGAGAATGAAGAGGTCATTCAAAGAATGCGAGAGTTTGGTGAGAATGTAGGAATGGCTTTTCAAATTAAAGACGACTTATTTGATTATGGCGAAGCTAAAATTGGCAAGCCTACAGGCAATGACATCAAAGAAAAAAAATTAACTCTTCCACTTATTCATATTTTGCAAAAAGTAGCTCCTTCTTTAAAAAAAGAAATTATTTATATTGTTAAAAATAATAACAACGACAAAGCCAAGGTAAAATTTGTGATTGACAACGTTGTTTCTTATGGTGGCATTGATTACGCCGAGCAAAAGATGAATGAATACAGAGACAAAGCCTTACTTACTTTACATTCTTTTCCAGAAAGCCCTGCTAGAGCTGCTTTAGAAGAATTAGTGAGATATACAACCGACAGAAAATTTTAATGGAAAAAAGATGGAATATACTTGCAGCCAACCCTGCAACCGTGCAGTCTCTGCAAGACTCTTTAAAGATTCATCCCATCTTATGCGAACTACTAGTACAAAGAGGCATTGATAGTTTTGAGGCAGCTAAAAAATTCTTCCGCCCTCAATTAGAACATTTACATGATCCTTGGTTAATGAAGGATATGGACAAAGCAGTTGCGCGTATTGAAAAGGCAGTTGCCAATAACGATTCTATTTTAGTTTTTGGAGACTATGATGTAGATGGCACTACTTCTGTAGCAACCCTATATCAATTTTTAATAAAACTAACTCCTCAAGTAGAATACTATATACCCCATCGATATAAAGAAGGCTATGGTGTTTCAAAAATTGGAATTGATTATGCTAAGCAAACGGGTATTAAATTAATAATTTCAGTTGACTGTGGTATTAAGTCCATTGAATTGGTTGAATATGCAAAAGAGCTAGGTATTGACTTTATAATTTGCGACCACCATTTACCAGATGCTATTTTACCACCCGCTATTGCCATACTGAATCCAAAACAAATTGATTGTAATTACCCGTTCAAAGAATTATGTGGATGTGGTGTGGTTTTAAAATTAATTACTGCCTTAGCAGAGAAGTATAAACTACCTGCAGAGTCTTATTTAGAATATTTAGACTTAGTAGCCACCGCCATTGCTGCAGATATTGTTCCTATTGTAGATGAAAACAGAACCTTGGCTTATTTTGGTTTGCAACAAGTGAATGAGTCGCCCTGCCCTGGCTTACTAGCCTTAATGGAATTAGCCAAGCAAACTACTCCTATGCGCATTACGAATTTAGTATTTGCAGTAGCCCCTAGAATTAATGCTGCAGGCAGAATGGACGATGCTAAAAAAGCGGTACAACTATTTGTAGAAAAAGATTATTCAAAGGCATTAGCCATTGGTTCTTTATTACAACAAGACAATTTAGATAGAAGAGAGGCCGATACTACCATTACAGAAGAAGCCTTAGCAGAAATTGAATTAGACCCGAATCATGCTCATAAAAAATCATCGGTAGTATTTCAATCGCATTGGCATAAAGGTGTGGTGGGTATTGTAGCAAGCAGACTTATTGAAAAACATTATAAACCTACCATTGTATTAACACAAAGCGGTGAAGTAGTTACTGGAAGTGCAAGAAGTGTAGTGGGTTTTAATTTATACGAAGCCCTACATGCTTGTAGAGCACACTTAATTGGATACGGTGGGCATTTTGCAGCAGCAGGTATGACACTGGCTCTAGAAAATTTAGAAGCCTTTAAAAATGCTTTTGAACAAGCAGTGGCTGAAAGAATTACACCAGCTCAACTTATTCCTGAAGTTGTTATCAATGCGGTTATTCCTATTGACAGTATTAATATGAACTTCTATCAAATTATTACGCAGATGGAACCTTTTGGACCAGATAATATGCGTCCCCTATTCTTAGCTAAAAATGTGTACGATACCGGTTATAGCAAACTAGCCAAGGAAGCACATATAAGTTTTAATATTACGCAGGGCAATCAAATACTAAAAGGTATTGGATACAATATGGCGCAGCATATTGGTATCGTTAAATCGGGTAAACCTTTTGATGTAGTGTTTCAATTACAACTCAATGAATGGCAGGGAACTCAAACAGTACAAATGCAAGTACTAGACTTGAAAGAAAGCGGTGCTTATAATTAATAAGTCAATTCTTATTCTAGTTTGAATCAAATACTAAGAAATTACTAAATACTAATTAAGTAAATAGTTAAGCATAAAAAAAGGCGTTCAAAACTGAACGCCTTTTTAGTTATATCAAAGTTCGATTACTTTAATAAATCAACACTTCTATTGATAAAGTTGGTTAACTCAGCGCCTTTTAATAAACCTTGAGAAAGCAAGGCTAAGTCTGCTAAGTTGCGGGCTTGCTTTTGTTGCTTTTCTACATCGGGCTCATTTAATAAAGCTTGGAATATAGAGTGATTACCATTTATAGTTAAATGTACTTCATCCGGCATTTGCGCATAAAAAGCAGTCATGCCTCCACCGCCCATGCTAGCCATATCTTTCATACGACGCATAAATTCAGGGCGAGTAGCAATTACTGGAGCAGCGTCTTGGCTAAGGCCTTTCACTTCAACGGTAATGGTTGTTTCTGGTATTTGGAATTCAAATAATTTTTTAGCTTGCTCTACTTCGTCTTTAGATAAAACAGAATCAACATTTTCTTGTTTGTCAATTAAATTATCTACTACATCGGCATCTACTCTTACAAACTGAACGCCTTCCCATTTCATTTCCACATTATTAATAAAGGCAGCGTCTACCATGGTCTCTAACTTAATCACTTTATACCCCTTACCTACTGCAGCTTGTATAAACGCATCTTGACCTACTGGGTTGGTAGTATATAACAATACTTGTTTGCCGTCTTTATTTTTTTGATTCGACTCGGTTGCTTTTTTATATTCATCTAATGTATAGAAAGTACCTGCAGCAGCTGCGTCTTCTAAGATTAAAAATTTATTGGCCTTGTCTAAGAACTTATCGTCGGTAATCATACCATATTTAACGAATAAGCCTAGGCTCTCCCACTTTTCTTCAAAAGACTTTCTATCGGAATTAAATATTTCCTCTAATTTATCGGCTACTTTTTTAGTAATGTGCGCATTAATTTTTTTCACATTCGGGTCGCCTTGTAAATAGCTACGGCTTACGTTTAATGGAATGTCTGGACTATCAATAACACCATGTAATAGCATTAAAAACTCAGGTACAATATCTTTTACTTCATCGGTGACAAATACTTGGTTACAATACAACTGAATTTTATCCTTTTGAATTTCAAAGCTTTGCTTAATTTTCGGGAAGTATAATATACCCGTTAAATTAAATGGATAGTCTACATTTAAATGAATCCAAAAAAGTGGTGTCTCCCCAAAAGGGTATAATTCTTTATAAAAATTCTCGTAGTCTTCCTTGGTTAAATCGGCTGGTTTACGAATCCATAAAGGATTGGTATTGTTAATTGGTTTTTCAAGCTCAGCTTCAGCCACTTTTCCGTCCTCCGCTTTAGCCTCTTTTTTCTCCGCATTCGCATCGGTAAAATAAATAGCTACTGGCAAGAATTTACAGAAACGATCCAAGATAGATTTTACTCTTTGTGCTTCTAAGAACTCGGTACTCTCTTCGTTAATGTGTAAAACAATTTTTGTTCCGCGGGCGCTATAGTCTACTTCATATAATTCATATTCGGTGCTACCATCGCAGCTCCAGAAAACACCTGGCGCATCCTTGTGGCTCTTAGAATAGATATCTACTTTTTCACTCACCATAAAGGCGCTGTAAAAACCTAAACCAAAATGACCAATAATGCTAGCGTCTTTGTATTTAGTTACAAATTCTTCTGCACCACTGAAGGCCACTTGGTTAATGTATTTGTCTACTTCTTCAGATGACATACCAATACCATTGTCCATAATGGTCAATGTTTTTTCTTTGGCATCTAAAATTACATCTACTCTAAGGTTACCAATATCGCCTTTCACTTCGCCTTTAGAGCTTAATGTTTTTAGTTTTTGGGAAGCATCTACAGCGTTACTTACTAACTCACGTAAAAATATTTCGTGGTCGCTGTAAAGGAACTTTTTAATGATAGGAAAGATGTTCTCTGTCTGAACTCTAATTTGACCTTTTTGCATAGTTCTGTTGTTTAGCTCTATACTAGCAAACAGGGTACCAAAGCCAAAATTCTGCCAAGCTGTCAAGCAATAAGCCGAATGAGGCTAGTTTTTGAGCCAAGCTGCGCCAGTACAGCGCTTCCCCCTAAACAAAATGTCACTTTATTAAATATAGATAATAGTAAAAATGAGAGTAAAAAAATCTATAAAATGACCCTAAAAACTATATTTATTGCATCTTTAATTATGCATAAAATCTAAAAAAAATATTTCTTGTAATTAAGTTTTTTGGAAATAAATAAAACAATATTTTCATTATCTGTTAAAGTTTAATGAAAGCCAATTGCTAAGTTTTATTTTTATAATGACTTAAAAATTGGCTATTTAAAAAAGTAACCTGCAATACACAACTTGATTATTCTAAAGTACTTAATTCTACTTCTGTAAGAAAAACACAAGAAATCCGGTTTTATTATATATATTTATTATATGAAAAGAATTTTAAAAATATTCAAATTAATAGTTTTTGTATTTGTTTTTGTTTTGCAAAATAAGATTGAAGTATCTGCTCAAAGAAAATCGAGTTATGTAAAACCCTATGTAAGCAGGAGTGGGAAAATAGTAAGTGGACATTATAGAAAATCTTACAGTACAAGCCCCAGTGTTTTTAAAAATAGGGCGAAAAGCAGGTATTACTATCATACAAAAGGAAAATACACAAGAAGAAGAAAATAATGGAAGATCAATCAAAAAGTAAAGAAAACGTTTTTGGTGGCTTAAGCTTAATTATATTAATACTTTCACTTTATGTATTAGTATCGTTAGTAGTTACTACTTTTTTCTCAGTAACACCAGAGGTGCACAAAATATTGCTACAAATAGACAATTTTATATGCATAATATTTTTAATTGATTTCTTTTACAGGTTTTATCAAGCACCAAATAAAATGAAATTTTTGAAATGGGGTTGGATAGATTTTATATCAAGTATCCCCTTTATTGATTTCTTAAGAGTAGGAAGATTGTTAAGATTATTGCGATTATTGAGAATTTTAAGAGCATTTAAGTCTGTGAAGCATATTGTAGAACATGTATATAAAGATAAGTCTAAGGGGCTATTGTCGACTGTTGCAGTAATTGCATTTTTAATGGTCCTTTTTTCATCAATAACAATTCTTCAAGTTGAGACTGCGCCAAATAGTAATATCAAAACTGCAGAGGATGCTTTATGGTGGTCTTATACTACCTTAACCACTGTGGGTTACGGAGATAAATATCCAGTAACAACAGAGGGAAGATTAATTGCGGCAGTACTAATGACAACGGGTGTAGCACTATGCGGTACTTTTGCAGGGTATATTGCTTCCCTTTTAATATCTAAGAAAGAAGATTAAACCTTTATCTGATCAGCTGTAATTGTAATTAAGTCTTTTTCGTTTGGATTTGCTAGCTTAGAAATATGGTTAGCATGTTCTTGGATTATTTTTTCAAATAGATTTCTGACATATCTACCGTTTCCAAAATCTTCAGCTTTATTAGTTGTAATTGATTCGAAGTGACGAGTTAATTTTTCTTTTGCAAGATCATCTATTTCATATTCATTTTTATTGGCTAAAGACACAAAGATTTGTGCTAATTCTTCGGACTTATAATCTTCGAATTCTATATATCTATTGAATCTGCTCTGTAATCCAGGATTAGAATCAATGAATGTATGCATTTCACCTGTATATCCTGCGACAATTACAACAAGACGATCCCTATCATCTTCCATTCTTTTTAGTAATACATTAATAGCTTCTTCTCCGTATGAATCTGAAGATGATGAAGTTAAACTGTATGCTTCATCAATAAATAAAACGCCATCTAAAGACTTATTGATAATTTCTTCCGTTTTAATCGCAGTCTGACCCAGATATCCTGCTACAAGCTCACTTCTATCAACTTCAATAAGATGCCCTTTTTTTAAAACTCCTAATTGTTTTAAGATTCCTGCATAAAGTCGAGCCACAGTAGTTTTGCCTGTTCCTGGAGATCCGCTGAAAACGGAATGCAAACTAACATTTACAACTTTTAAATTATTTTTCTTTCTTAACTCCTGTGCTTTGATAAGATTTACTAATGATATAATTTGTTCTTTTACATTGCTTAAACCAATTAGATTTTCAAGTTCTTTTAAGTAATCTGTCGAATCTTTCTTAGGAATTTCTTTCATTTCGTTATCTTTTTCTTCAATTTGTTTTGCTTCTTTAGTTTCACTTTTTGATTCCTCATTAAAAGAAACAGATCCCTTCTCAATTATAGAATTAAATTTTTTAATATATTCATATACTATCTCGCTTTCAAAATTTGCTATAATATGATTATTTCTTTCTCCTTTCCTCTTATACCAAAAATAATTTTCATTAGTGTTATTAAAAGTACCATTACCATTTTCTTTTATTTCATCAAAGCTCAATATGGTTGATGCTCCTGTGAATGAAGCTGTTGCTTCATATGTATTTACTAAAAAATAAGCTGTGCCAAAATTAAACATTAAACCGTTTGAAAGTTCGACACTATTTGACCCACCAGATTTTTTTATTTTACCAAATTTTACTTTAAAGACATTAAACAAATCAAAATTAGACATCGATCCAACACCAATGTCTATATTGATTCCTCTAAGTTTTTCATTATTATTTATACAGTAAAGGTTGAATGCATTAATAAATTTATATGCAAGTTCTAAATCATATTTCTGCTTTAACTTGTTTGCAATTTGATAATACTTTCTAACTAATTCAATTTTTAAATCAGTATCAACAAATAAACCATTGATTATATCATTTTGAATTAGTCTAACTTTTGAGCCTAGAACACTAGTAAATTCTGTTATATCAATTGAAAACGTTGAACATAATTTTTTTGCATCCTCAATTTCAGTATCCTCAATTATAAGATCATTTAAAAGTGAATCTGTGAATAAGCTAATAATTTGTAGGTTTAGCTCAATGTTTTCAATTAGATTATAGTCTGAAAAACATGTCTTTAAATCAAAAAGAACTTTTAAGTTGTCTGTAGAGTAATTGTCAACTAAATAGTATTTATAGTTATTATAGATGGCTGTAATATTGCCTAGAACAAGTTTAAAATCATAGAAGCTATGTATTTTATCAACTTCTACTTTATTTAATCCAGTTTTAAAGTTGGTGCTTAAAAATTCCAACAACTGAACTATATGCTCATTAGGTTTTTTTGAAAAAAATTTTCTTGTAAAAGCAAGCTCTTCAGGCAATTCTGAGGGGTCAAAGGGATTATCTTTATTTCCAAATTTTATCATATAGTAAAGATATATTTAATATAAGTAAGTTGAGTTCTAATCCTTACTAAACTCAACAGGGTATTGAAGAATCTTTTTCAGTTCGCTTACTGTTGTTCTTCTAACAGCGCCAACATTGTCATTGGTAAAAATTAATGCATGTAAAATTAAACCGGTCTTTTGGTTATAAACAACTTTCCAGCAATAATCAGGCACCCCAACCTTCCCCCTAATTTTTCTGTTTCCATACATACCCCCAGTATATATTTTCAACGGCCATCTTTTACTTTCATTCCTAATAGTATTTTCCCAACTCTTCCAAGCTCCTCTGTTTAAATGTCTTGTTTGAGGAAAACAATTGTAATAACTAAATGTGATTGATTGCTTTCTGTAGTCATAAGCAAAATCCTCTGCGCTAACTAAATGTCCACGGTCATAACCACTTTTAGCATAATCTGAGTTACTGGCAGTCTTTTTTTCTTTAAAAAATCTAAGTTTTGACCTCGAAAAGTCACCGCCTCCATTGTATAAGTAATGAACTACATAGAGAGGAACTTTTAGGTCTGTGGAATAGTATGACGTATATATTTCCTTATTTACAACAAGATTGATTTTTTGAGAAAATGACTCTATGCTTAGTAATAAGGTTAAGCAGTATATTATAAACGATAAAATATTCTTTTTATACATATTTCATCTAATCTTTATTTCTTTGATCATTGAATATATCAAATTCGTTGATTAATTAACTAATTAGAATTAATTTAAGTACACTAACCGAACTACAAAAGTTATTAAAAAAGCATAGAAAACAAGCGAGATAGGGCATGAAAAACTGCGATTTCAGATTTTTTATGTTTAATACAAGTTTGTTGGGCAAACTTATAAAAGTTTTTAAAAATGATAATCGTATATTAACCTAACTAACTATAAACCAATCATTTACACCATACCCGACATGATCGAAACCCAGGGTAAATACCAGGGCTACCCCAAAAGAACCTATGATGGAGACCGGTTTAGGGGTGGTTATAGCGATCATTTCCCGGTGGCCCTTATTTTTAAGCCAATTTTGAGCGGAAATACACTGAATTAGCCTACCTTCGCCGTCCCAAATCTGTTTTGGCAGATTCATCCCGCAAGTCGAGATGTCCACTGGGAAAAACCAATTATTTAACCAAAAAATTCAAGTAATGAACAATTACGAATTAATGGTGATTTTTACACCGGTTTTATCTGAAGAAGATTTTAAATCTGCTCAGAAAAAATACCAAGACTTCATCAAAGAAAATGGTGGGTCTACAGTAGCCTCAAATCCTTGGGGTTTAAAATCACTTGCTTATCCTATCGATAAGAAAACCACTGGTATCTACTGGATACTAGAATTCACAGCTCCAGCTACAGTGAATGAAAAATTGAAAATTCAATTTTTACGTGACGAACAAATTATGCGTCACATGATTACAAAACTTGACAAGTACGCAGTTGAGTACAACCACATTAAGAGAAACGGCGGTTTCCCTGTTCACAAAGCAGTTGAGGCTTAATTAAATTTTTACCAACATGGCAAAGAATGAAATCAAATACCTAACCGCGATTAAGCAGGAAAAACCTAAGAAGAAATTCTGTCGTTTTAAAAAGTATGGTATTAAGTATGTAGACTATAAGGATACAGACTTCTTAAAGAAATTCTTGAACGAACAAGGTAAAATGTTACCTCGTCGTTTAAGTGGTAACTCTTTGAAGTATCAACGTAAAGTAGCTGACGCTATCAAAAGATCACGTCAGATGGCTTTGTTACCTTATGTAACCGATTTATTTAAATAGTCGAAAAAATATTAGTAAACCATCCCTAATCTCGCGGTCTTGAAATAAGACCTCGGCGAGTGACAGCAGAAAAAAATGCTGGGCTCTTGGGAACTAAAACAATTATTATGCAAGTTATCTTAATTAAAGATGTAGACAATTTAGGTGGTAAGGACGAATTAGTAAACGTTAAAAACGGTTACGCTCGTAATTTCTTATTCCCTACAAAATGCGCTATTGAAGCAACACCTTCTAATCTTAAGCAACAAGAAGAGCGTTTGAAAGTAAAAGCGAAGAAAGAAGCTGCTATGTTAGCTGAAATCACTAAAGTAATTTCTGTATTAACTTCAAGCCCTGTTAAGTTAACTGCTAAGACAGGAGCGAATAATAAAATATTCGGAAGTGTTACTGCTTTACAAGTTACACAAGCTATCCGCGATCAAAAAGGATACGAAATTGATAGAAGACGTATTACCATTCAAGACGATATCAAAGAAACAGGTAGCTATAAAGCCACTATTGACTTTGGAAATGGTCAAAATACTGAAATCGATATTGAAATTGGAGCTGAGGCTTAATTAGCCCTGGACCCTATTTTAGGCATATTTACAGCTTAAAAACTGGCCAAAACCCCTCTCGATACCCTCGGGAGGGGTTTTTTGTTTAATTTTTAGCCTATTTATCCACCTATTTTATTAAAAAAGTGTATAAATAATAGAATTGTAGTTATTATCACTATCTTCGGTGTCCTAATGGCGGAATTCTTCCATTAGTTTTTGATCACTTAATTTAAAAGAACATGAACATTTATGTTGGAAATCTTAGCTGGAACATGACTAGCGAAGATCTAGAGAACTTGTTTACTCCATTTGGTGCAGTAGCAAGTGCAAAAATTGTAACAGACAAATTTAACAACAACAGAAGCAAAGGCTTCGGTTTTGTTGAAATGGCTAACGACGACGAAGCTCGTGCAGCTATCAGTCAACTTCACGACACTGAAATGTTGGGTCGTAACATCGTAGTTAACGAGTCAACTCCACGTCCTGAAGGCGAAAGAACCTTCAAGAAAAAGCCTTATGGCGCTGGTGGTGGTGGTGGATTTAATCGCGGCGGCTCTGGCGGCGGCGGTGGATTCAATCGCGGCGGTACTGGCGGCGGTTACAATCGTGACCGTGGTGGAAATGGTGGTGGTGAATACAATAGATATTAATCAACTGTACACAACTTAACCGTTACAATACATTACAAAATCCTTTCCGTTTATTCGGAAGGGATTTTTTTTGCCCTTTATTTTTTAACTTCAATCTACTATGGAAAAAAATTACTGGGAGAAAATTGCACCTACTTACGAAACTGAAATTTTCGACGTTTTAAAAAACGACAAGTCGGGCAAAATTGTAAAAGCTATTTTAAGTTTTGCGGGGCCTAAAAAATCGGTGATAGATATAGGCTGTGCCGTAGGCAAGTGGATGCCAGTGCTTGCGCCTGTGTTTGGAAAGGTACAAGCCATTGATATATCTAATAATAATTTAAAAATTGCCGCTAAAAAATATCCGCAGTATACTAACATTACCTATGAGAGAGTAGATATGTCTACAACTACCGTGAAGGTTAAAAAGTACGACTCCGCTATTTGTATCAACGCCATTCTTACTTCTTCATTAAAAAAGAGAAACTTGTTTTTTAAACATATGGCTTCCTTTATTAAAAAGGGCGGTGACTTAGTGCTAGTAGTACCTTCGCTTGAATCAAAATTGTTCAGCCATATTATTGCCAATAAATACAATGTAGACGAGGCTAAAAAAGATAAAGCACCAACTGGTAAAAGAGCCATTAGTCAAATTCGATTTATAAAAGATGGGGTAACCGATATTGATGATGTGCCTACCAAACATTTTTTAAAAGAAGAATTGGAACTACTTTTAAACCTTGCAGGATTTACGGTAGAGAAAATTGAAAAGATTAATTACAAGTGGTCTACTGAATTTCATAAACCACCCAGCTGGTTAAAAACACCGCAGCCATGGGATTGGATGGTGAAAGCAAAAAAGAAATAAAGAGTTGAAGATTTAAAAACCTTCATAACAAATAATATCTCTAATTTAAAAGTCAACCTAGTGTTGACTTTTTTAGTTCCTATTAATACATAGTGTAAGTACTAATGCTGTTGAGGTATAGACAAAAAAAATCCCCATCAAATAAATGATGAGGATCTTTAATAAATAAGGCAGCTACCTACTCTCCCAGGAAAACCCAAGTACCATCGGCCATGGGGGACTTAACTTCTCTGTTCGGAATGGGAAGAGGTGAACACCCCCGGCAAAACCACCTTAAGACGG
>Ga0315899_10002717_pt1 | contig 19446 bp, 20 predicted proteins | sample LakEriMetagenome_2_FD_203518 | JGI IMG/M metagenome (GOLD analysis project Ga0315899, IMG submission 203518) | Freshwater fungal communities from buoy surface, Lake Erie, Ohio, United States - Buoy 4 MA112 | ecosystem: Environmental > Aquatic > Freshwater > Lake | place: USA: Lake Erie, Ohio... | reverse complement strand
CAATTCTTATAGAAGACAAAATTATCCTGAGCCTAACAGAACCTATAACTGCTGTTGGAGAGACTTGGGATTATACCTATTCATCTTAAAAAACAACACTATGAATGAGAGCATTTTAAAGTTTCCGCAATATCTAGGATACGGAATACTGAATCCAGAAAGTCGTAAAAGTATTGGCAATAAAGAAATCGCCGACTATGAATTCAACGGACAACCTATTATGACTGTAGAACAAACAGAGACGGGAGCATCTGTTGAGGAGTACTATCAAGACAAGGCAATAGGAAGGTCTTTTGGTAAAAAACTTGAAGGAGCCATATTTCAGCATTATTTAAACCTTGACCAGCTATCTAGCCCTTTACATAGAGCCTGGATAGATAAGCTAGTATCCCAAGGCAATATCTATGCCGAGATGATTAGTAAAACAAAGGATAGAGTTTTGTTTTACCCTGCTGTGTTCTTAATTGACATAAGAGTCCCTGTTTTAGAGGAAAAACTTGAAAGTGTCAAGGAGTTTATTAAAAACCCTGCTATACAAAAGCACCTCCCAAAGATTGAGGAGTCCAAGCTTATTACAGTTTTTCCAAACTATAAAGAAACATTAACAATCAGCATCCTAAGAATTACAACTCCCATAGCGTTTACCATTGATATCGCTAAAGAGTTATCGAGTGCTGGTATTATTGAAAAAGAAAAGAGACTAAGAGCAATTGTAAGTGTAGCAAGACCTAATGGTGGTACACTCGTAAGATCCTTTAGCGGAACTAAAACAGACCCTTGGCTTTTTTATTCTATCACTTTAAATAATAACTTATGAATTTGCTTGTCTTTATTTTTTGGTCTTTTCTGGGATTCATAGGATCTGCTGATTCTAAAAACCTAGATCTATTTGAAATGATAAATAGTTACAGGGTTAAAAACGGCAAAACAGCTTTAAAAAACTCAGATTCCCTATCTCTTGTAGCCTACACACATGCTGTTGACCAATTTGAGAATTATAGCTTTGATGACAAAGCCTGTTCCCTACACAGCTGGTCTAAGTCCAAGCGTTGGAGAGGTGGCTGTATACCAGCAGGTGATAAAGAAGCCGATTGGGCGATAATGTGGGATAAGCCAAAAGAACTTGTTGGTATGAATGTTAAAGGATATGAGATATCGTTTATGTATGACCCTAAAACAACACCTATAGATCCAGAGGAGGTTTTGAAAGGCTGGGTTAACTCCAAAGGCCACAGAGACTGTATACTTGAAAAAGGCTGGAGTACGCGTTTTACAAAGATGGGAGTTAGAATTCACCATGGGCTTGTAAACGTATGGTTTGCTGAATAATCCAAAAAGCAAGTTTAGAATCTTACACGTTTTGTTATAAACTATCCTTCTATGAACAACAATAACTCAAAGAAACTTTTAGGCCTGGTCTTTGCTCTATTTATCACTAACACCATATTTGGACAATTAAATAACTGCATTAACACAAAGGAGCACCCCCTGATAGAGGAAATCATTGACTCTGTAAAGACTAACAGAAATCACAACTCAATATTAGCGTATACAGTTATCAAAGGCAACAAAATTGGATTATCTAGAAGTAAAGTCTTGAATCTTGCTTACGCATGGGCAGCTTGTCGAAGAATTAAGGATATAAATCAAAGAAAAGACGAGGAGCGCAAGTACCTAGATGCCATTTTAGATAAAAGAGAAATTGAAATGCTTACAGCCTATAAAGAAAAAGAGTAGTGTAAAAAAGATTTCAGCAAGTCAAGAATTTTAGAAAATATGAGAATGCAGGGAACTATATAGCCAATGAATTAGTAAAGATTGATTAGATAAAGTAGATTAATAAATATATTTTACAAACTCCTCACTTCATTAACGATTGCCTTCATTTCAGAATCACTTGGCAATCTTTTACCACCATGTTCTCTTTCAATTTTTTTAATTATAAGTTTCATTTTTTCAGGATTGTAAGCAGAATTCCAGATAAAATTTTTTGCAGGCTTTTTAAGTATAAATAGCGGAAATGAAGCTCGCTGTTGAGTAAATTGATTTACCAAATTGGCTTTACCTTTGCCTGATTCAAGTAAAGTCTTAATCCCTTTATATTCAGGTTTGTGTACTATAGTCTCGAGGTAATTATATAGCCTATCAAGATTTATTTGATAATTACTGCCACAGACAAAAATATAAGCTATAAATAAACTCGAAAAATCTCTTTTACCGGTAGTTAAAAACTCTTCAGCCCATTCAATACTTTCATCACCAAAGCCTTTTTTAATTGTATCCTGATACTTATACTCAGGTAAGTCTTGGAAGAACTTGTGATCAGTTAAAACAAGAATTTCATTACAACCATTCTTAGTCTTTAATTGTTTCTGAATCTTACTTCGATCACCTGCAGGTAAAGACCATACAATTGCTATATCAAATTTCCCATTTCTTTCAAAATCTTTTGCTACAGCATGTTTACCAACATACCCTTTAAACTCACAGCGCAACAATCGAGCTTTTTTTGAATTACGCTTGTCCAGAATTATTGCATCTGGGCTAGTTTCAACTCCATTTTTATTATTTAAAACATCCCCCACGTACTCTATCTTTAAATGAGCTTTAACTTGATCTGATGAAAATAGATGCTCCAGCATCTTCTCACTTGTTGGTTTAAAAAGCATTTAGGTAGATTTAAGATTTAATGTAATTTATAATTTCTCTAAAAAATAACAAAACGGATTCGCCATCTTAATTTGCTCGGGGGATTTACATTCTGGTTCAAATACAGCTGGTGCGGCTACCATGATAAAAACTGCTTGAGCTCTGGAAACTGCCACGTTAAATCGATTAGGGCTATATAAAAAATCCATTCCACGTGGAGCATCTTCTGCTGTGGACGTGGCCATTGAATAAATAACAACAGGAGCTTGTCGGCCCTGAAACTTATCTACCGTTCCAACTCCTTGTTGCAGGTCTAATCGTGATTGAATCTCATACACTTGTGCGTTGTAAGGTGAAATGATCATTACATCTTCTTTTTGCAATGGAAACTTTCTACCTTTTTTGTCAGTGAAAAAAACATCGCCCTTAGTTAACTCTTTGAATATTTTTTCAACAATATCCACTTCCTCAAAGGAGTAATTCATGTTCCCTTCATGATTCACAGGTTGATAGAATAATCCTGCTCCTCTAAAACTAGTGTTTCCACTTATTTTTTGTTTTGAATTAGATAAATCGGGATTAAGTCTTGACTCATAGAACATGTCAGAAACAAACTCACATAATGTAGGATGCATACGATGAGTGATCCCTAAGAAAACACCTTTTTCGGCATCAATGGTTTTTCTATCACCTAATACATGCTCCAATGCGGACACCTCTGTACCCTCGGGATGAACTCCTTGCTGAGGCTGTTTTAATTGCTGCGGATCACCAAGCAAAACCAAATTTTTGGTAGCAAAGCTGCAAGCAAGGGTATCTACTAAAGAAAGTTGACCGGCCTCATCTACAAATAAGTAATCTACCGATTGTATTAGGTCACTATCCGCCCACATGAATGTAGTTCCGGCAATTACATTCATTTTTGGAGCTTTTCGTTTCACCTCATCAAAATCTTTAGTTTTTCTCCATGGCTTATCTGCTTTGCCTTCCGAAACACGTTGAATCATTTTTAATTCAATACCCTGCTCTTCAGCTTTGTCATAAATACCTTGTAAAAAATTATGTATTACCGAATGGCTTAATGCAGTAACACCAATTCGTTTTCCTGATTGCACTAGCTCAACAATCAACTCGCTACCATTCCATGTTTTCCCAGTCCCAGGAGGACCTTGTATCGGTAATACACTCTTATTTAACTTTTGCAGCCACTCTATCCAACCATTGATGGTAGTTCGGTCCTTTTTAATTGGCCCTGAGGTTCGAGGTGGTCTACGTAGTAATAGATCAATACCCGAAGGTGGGAAAGTTTGTTTTGCTCCTTTGTCCATCACCAAGATTCCTAAATCTACAATACGCTCTAGCTTACTAGCCGGCTTAAAGAGTGTATGTCTAAAAATAGCTACTGGATGTAAATCTGAATTTTTTGCTGACTTCTTTAGCTCAATAGTATTTTTACTTTTATCGATAGACTGAACAATTGCTTCGCCGTCAGTCAAGTGAAATAGCACCTTATCATCTTTTTTAATATCCGTAAACTGCTGCGTGAAAGTATAGGTATCAACTGTTGTAGTGTTCAAAAATTCACGCTGCCCTGTAAATTGTAAATTTGCAAGTGCTGCGCTCTCTTCTAACAAGTCATCTTCACTTAGCTCCATCATTCGAAATAATTCCCAGTATGTTTTCTTCATTTCTCTGCCATACCAATCTAACATGTGCGCAACAAGATATTTAAGCTGTTGCTCTTTTGTTCGTTCTTCCTTAGTAGCAGGAATATCTTTTAATAATGCATCAAAGATGGGCTTAACCCGTAATTGATGATCGGTTTGTTGCTGGCTGGGATCTCCAGATTTTGGCTCAGGGGGTGGAATGATTTCGCCCTTTTGTCGTAGTTCAGTTCGAATAGCAGATAGCCAATTAAATAAATAGGCAGTGGATATACAATCATCCTCATTATACTTGGCAATCACTTTTTTCATTGCCTTAGTAGCCTCAGCTACCCGATTAGTTTCAAGAAGATATTCGTACTCAGCCTTGATAGGGGCCACTGATCGCAAATCTGCTTCCCTTAAGTAGCCATGATACTTTTCTAAATCTTTAAGTGAATATTTTTCTACCCCAGCTCTTAATGTATATTTCACAATACCATGTAGATCAACAAAAGCGCCTGCTCGTAATAGCGTATCCATTTCATTGACCTGTGTTGCATATTTACACATCAATCGCTTAAATGCGGAGGTTTCATAAGCACCAAAGTGATAAATATGCATCCCGGGCTTTGACTTGAAGAGTTTAAAAGCTAGCTTGATAAATTTTTCAAATGACTTTTTCTCATCATCGTCATTTTCAGCCCATTCAATGAAATACTTTTTCTTATAAAACCAGCCTATGATATATTCCCTGCCTGTGGTTGGTACCATAGGATCACCTTCAAGATCTAAAAAAATATCATCAGGGTTTGGTTCTGGGAGATTGAATAATCCATATCCTTGCTCACGTGGGAGCAATTCATAAACTGGCCTACGTTCATTACGGCTTTGCAGTTGCAAGCGGGCTTGCTCCCGTAATTTATTATAGGTAGGCACTGAACCTCTGTTGGGCTTAAAGGGGACAGGTAAACTAGTTGTAGCTAATTCTTCCAATGTAAAAATAGACTGGGCGCGCAGTTCTCTTAAATGAGAATTACCTAATCCTGCCACAAAACGCAAGTGATCATCTTGACGACGAACCTTATTGCATACTTCCCACCAATTACAAACGTCGCAGTGGTTAACAGGGTCTGGATAGGTATCATTAGCGCCCTTAACAGACTCTAGAAATTTTCTTTTGATTAATCGATAGTAAGCGCTGTACTCATTCACTCTAAAAGTCTCTTTGCCTTTTGGAGTCCACACATGCATATTCTCTGCAGTAACTCCTTGGATTGTTGCTACAATTTCACTGTATAAAGAGATTTGCAAAATAGTGCTCGCCTTAGTGTTGCTAGCAAGTTTAGTGTCATATACTTCGTAGGACCATTTACCTAAATCACTGGGGGTATCAACCTTAAGAAGAAAATCGGCCCACCCCTGCCATTCTCCCATCTCCATCCGTGCCTGGTATATTACATCAAATCCTTTTTTCATTGCTTTCTTGGTTTCCTCAAAAGCAGTTTTTGAGTCTTGATTAATAACAGCAATGCTTTTCTTCTGTTTTTTAAGTAGTTTAAGTTGATCTTGTTCAAATTCTTGGCCTCGAAGTTGAAGTGTCTCGATTAGCTTACTCTCGCGCTTTGGTTTTATAATTTTACCCAACACAGCCATTTTATTCAGTGTCGTTAAGTGATGACAATGAATAAAGCCTGATAAGTCAGATGCTGAGTAAAAAAAATTACTGCCTTCTTTTCGCATACTATTTGATAGGAGGGTAATAGATTTTACCCCAATTTGATTTTGGATTATCCATCATTATTTCAATAATCACAGGGAGCAGACTAATTAAAATGTTTGCTCCATCCCTCACCTGCGCACGATTGATTTGACTTTTATACGTTGCCCCTCCATGAATTAGTTGATTACGCAGTACATAAAGTCTATCTAGCACAATACGCAAAAGATAATTTACATTCTTTTTGGCAAGCGCATTGCTTGCATCAGTTATAGATTGCTGAAATCCTTTTTCCCAATCACGTATCTCACCACGTTGGTAGTTCCAAAAGGGACTATAGATGAATTTATTCTCAATTAATAACCGAACTGGACCGCTAAACTTATTCCAAAGCAAATGATAAAGCTTAGTGCTTTCGTCTAATTGAACTAACCGATCAACAAAATCTGCAAAACGTTCCCGCTCAGGTAGCGCCTCAAAACTGGCCTCATCCATGGCGTATAAACTATTAGCCGAAACCCATAGGCATATCAACCGTAGATCCTGATTCTTGTCTTGCTCTTCAGCAGCTTTTAACCAGCTTAAGGCACGGTGAATACGTATTGCGTGGGTTTCAGATAATTGTCCTTCGAGAGCCTTTAATTTTCGCTTTAGGGTTTGGGAGTTCATGCCACATTAAATTACGAATTGACATCCATAATGTAGTATCCTTGTTAGATTGATAAATTCCATTAATAAGCATAAACCATTATGCTTTATTTTTTAAATAAAGCCTGTAAAGCCTTTCGGGCACATGCATTTCAAAGGTTTCTTTTATAGTCCAAGTGGGATTTTTTAGCTCCTCTTCCAAGGAGAGAAACTTGATCCGCGTATCCCACTGCGTAGCTTCTCTGAATATGTTAGCACGTTTGCAACGAGTTAACCCCTCAAACTCTAAAGGAGTAGTTAGAAACATTTGAAATGAGGCACCTTCTCTTTCCATCTCCTGATGTGCATATGCGGTGAGGTAAGTTGATCGAGTACCGCCAAGACCAGCGATAATGACAAAATGCGCATTCTTAATTTTAGCTAGCCTCGAAAATTTAGGATGAGGATTTAAAATGAATCGCTCTTCATTGAGTAGCTTATCAAGCGTATCATCCATCTTTTTAGTATCCCAATTAGTTGCTTTAATGATTCGAAACTTACCTTGATAGCCGAGTCTAAAAAACTCTTTAACTAAAACCTCACCAGCATTACCTAGTCCAACCAAAATAGTTGTTTTATCGGTTTTCTCAGTTTGTGGTGATGAAACATTTTTCAGCAACAGCGGCAATGCACCAAGACTGATTAAGAAGTTACGTCGTAACATAATTAAAATCTTAAGTTTAAGAAAAGGTCTTAAATGAACCCTCTATTAGTTATGACTTATAGAGGGGATGAGCATCGATAGTAGCAGAAAGTGTAGAAGAGTCAATGATAACCCCTCTACCTTCGGCCTCCCGTTGCACTTTTTGCGTATCCTTCTCAATTTCCACAACCGGGATAGATTTTATTCTCTTTTCCTGTGGCGGATTCAGCTTTTCGGCACGCTCGTATTCTCTAACCTTTTCCATAAAATCGGGTGGTAGATGATTTTCGCAAGCATAAGCCAACTCAATTGTGAGAGTAGAGAAGTAATTATCAACCTGTACCCTTCTTTTTGCCAAATGGGCAAAACGTCCAATGATTCTACAAATATTTACTCGCTGATCAGGGGTAAGCTCCTCAGCAAATTCGTATTCTTCAATTTTTTGAATACTCAGTAACACAGGCTCCAAAGAATCTGCAGATATTATATAAACATCATGATCTGCATGAGGATAAACAAATTGGGTCAGGTGCTCAATAGTGTTGGAAGGAACAACAAAGTAAATATCCTTTTTTACCCCCTCCTGCTTGCTATACTTATTTGCCTTTTCCGCCTGCGATTTTAAGTAAGTTGGGAAATTAGATAAGTCATCTCCTGCCGGACTCTTTGCATCAAATACGATATACTCATCACAAATCATAACCGTATTATCTGGCTCCCCCTTAAATGGAACCTTTTCCAAGTAAGGGATAGTATGTTTTTGACATAAAGATTTAAGTCGCTCAGCGGTAGATAATTGATGATTGGCCCAGGTTGCTTTCATTCGCTCTAACCTTGAGAGCTCTTTTCTATTTTGAGCTGCTAGAAATTCATCCTGGTCCCGTTGAACTTTTTCCTGGATTTTAGCAAGATTATGAACAGCTAAATCCCTTTCCTTGATACGTTGGGACTCTTCGCTTTTCAAAATTGTATTTTCCTGTTTCAACCTACTAACTTGATCCCGAAGCGCATTCAACTCAGAATCATAACCAATTCGCTGTTTTTCTAAACCACTGACTACCTCTGTTTTACCTCGCAGCTCAGTTTGTGCCACCACCAATTTGGATTCTAGGGCGTTTATGTCAGCTTCGCATCTAGCTGCGCGGTCTAATAAAACCTCAAGTTCGGCTAATGCAGAAGCTATCATGTTTTTAATACGAGACCATCCGAAAATACGACTCCAGAAGCTGATGGTATTTACTTCCTGGAGAAGTTGTTTAAGCGTATTCATAGTTATTAATTTACATTTTTAGAAAAAGACCCCTCACTAATCATATCTCTTATCGTGTTGAGGTATTGTTGCATGTCCTCAAGAATTTTCTTTTCTGCATGCCACTGTTTAGGAAGTGTGCATAATCTCCTTAAACCAGAATCAAGTGAATTAGGGAACTCATCAATAGGATTACAAAAACTTAAATCATTTATTACAAAGTCATCCCCGTCAAATCCAAAAAAATACCAAGAGTATGCGTGATATCCCATGGCTCGTTTGAATCGGCTTGAAAACTGCTTTCTTCTTTCGATAGTGTCACTCTCTCGAACCGAATCCTGGAAAAATCCAAGTGCCATACAATCATCGCCATTATATATCACTATATCGACAATTCCATAAAGCGGATTGCCAACATTGAAATCAATTCTAAGTTTTTCCGTAATGTGACTGGGAAGCAGCTTAAGTTGATTCTCAAATTTTGAACGGAGTTGGTCAGCGTTAATCATATTAATTAATATTTAAGTTGCAAAATCAATCATGACTCCATACTGTATATAGGGAGCAAAATCTTTTTTATCGTAGAAGCACTTGGTATACACCTGTTGTATTTCTTTGAATATCGTAAACGTGAAAACCATCATGACCCCCTGCTATTTCTTTTAATGAAAAACAATCCCAATGCCTAGGAACAGCTGGAAATACCAAGGTGAAACGCTTAATATCCCCTACATTTTTGAATTGGTGATATTCAGGAGCAATAGGAATATTAAAAGCATGAAGCAGTCGTAAATGATCATCCGTATCCCTATCCCACAAATAGGTACTAGGCCAAATATTTATCCAGCCGCCGTTCATATAGATTTTCGGAGCTTTATACTCACAATGAACAATGGTATAGGCCTTTTCCGAAAAAGCCTCAAAGGCAAGCTGTGCAATTACATCCGAGCCAGACTCTGCAAATGGGTTTTCATCTTTACTAAGGGGGCGCCAGGTCATATCATCTAATTTGAATGCAATATGGGCACCTACTCCATATTCTATGTCGGGAGTGAAAATAATTTAGTCCCTATATACAATATGGAGTGTCTGACAATATTTGTGTAATGAATAACCTTTTAGAAGTACTACATGAAAACTTTTGCAAAGAACTAAACAATCTTTGGAAAGAAGCCGTCATTGGAAATGATGGTGTAACATTTGAAGCTAAACGTTTTGATACATTAGTATCAATGATTTCGGAAGCAAAGCGTGATAAATACATATTCCGGCATTTGTACTCACCACAGTATTTATTACATGCTGAGATTAAAAATCGACAACTAGATGAAGATTTGTATAACGAACCAAAATGGGGGGAAATTAAAATTATCAATAAAATGATTGCAGAGTGTAAAGAAAAAGATTGGAAAAGCGTTATTCCACATTACGAAGAGCTAAGAAGACGAAAAATCAAGAATCTGCTTGTTGAGTATGCGATAGAACACGTAAAAATAAATGGGCCGTTTTATAGTACTGGGAAATTAGATACAATCTATGTATTCGCTAACGCAGGCAGTTTAGCACATGATATGACACTAATAACACTTGTTCACGGCAAAAGCAACCAAAATGATACAAAATCTAGGAAGAACAGTCAATAAACCAACATCGATAATTATCGAGGAATGCTTTGAAAATAACGTCAATAATTGGGAAGAAGTTGATACTGATAAAGAATTCGCTAAAATCCAAGGGGGCAGATATGTTATGGAAAATCGTGATGACTGGTCATGGAAATACTACGATATCAACGTTTCCATCAATAAACATCAAAACTTCATAATTGAGGCTAAAATTAAAATCGAGGACATTCGAGAAATTGGGCAGTTTGGCATAATATGGGGATTTGATAAGAAACATGCAATTCTTAACCGATTTACAATTTCTTCAGATTTAAAACGATTTTCAATCATACAATTTGAGAAAGATCATCGTAGAATTTACCATCGATTCACGGAAAAACTAGATCACGCAGTTCAAAAAATCGAGAATGAGCTAACGATTATTAAGAATAAAAAATATTTATTTTTTAAAATAAATAAGCAGATTGTATATATATGCCACGAAGCGCATTTTCACCAAGGTGGGCCAAGAATAGGATTTTACGTAGAACCAGGAGTAAAAATTTCAAGTAGTTTTTTAACAGTACAGTCCTATAAAAACTAAAAATTATCGATAATTCTTCGATGTTTCACCCAAAAGTCGCTTTAACTCCTTAACAAGGGATAGTGGTTTTTCTACGATGCAACTTGGCCCAAAAGACAGAATCTTATAACAAAGCTCAAGATTAATATCAACTGTGATTTCAAGTTGAATACTATTTTTTGATGCTTTTAAAACCCGTTGCGAGTGGTGCAAAGGTTCTAGCTCTACTAACCTAGAAAAAGGTGCATTTATCGTCATTTTGACGATTTCGGGCTTGTCACCACCCTCCATAATGCCTATCGAATTTTTGAAGAACTGCTCATGATTAAAATCAGATCGCTTTTTTTGCTTTATAGTCGTTACACGTAATACTATGATACGATCAAGAGCAAACGTAAGATATTGGCTTTTCTTATCCGACCAACCGATAAGATACCATCGGTTTCTTATCTCTTTTAATAAATAGGGAATAATCGAATAACTCTTTATTTCCTTCCGATAAACATTTTCATATTCAAATTGAAGTATAAATGAATTTTTTATAGCAGTATAGATATCAGCAAGCCAATTGTAGCCAACATTAGCAATACTTTTTTCATATTGAACAAATTGCTCGAGAGCTGTATCTGAAATATCGAGACCAATATCGAAGCGGGTATTAATTCTTTCGATAGCTGATTTAAAATTTGCAAATATTGGGATATCCTTGTACTGGTTTAATTGATTTGCAGCATATCGTAAAGCCTCCCATTCTTCATCACTAAGAGGTAACTGCCTAATTGAAAACCCCTGTTCCGTATAATGATATCCCCGACTTTGTCGATTATAGGCGATAGGGGCATAATAGGCCAATGCCGATGAATTACGCATATCATATAAATCCTTTTCTATCGTTTTTTCTTCGATATCGACTCCCACCCTTTCCGAACATTTCTGCGCCAAATAAGCAAGGGTTGGAAACTTGTGAAGTTTATTTGTTAAGCACCTATCGATGACATCATAACGAACAGAGGCATTCTTATTTTTTGGCATAAGCTAGAGGGGTTACCCTAAATTTAAAATATTTCAGGAAATTATCTGGAAGTAAATAATCATAAAAATATTATCCACAAGAAAATAATCAATTTTTACCAATGGTAATACGTTATCCACATTTCATTTATTTTATAAAATAAGTATCGCCCTTTTTTACTACATGTGGATAAACTAAAGTAAGATTATACTGTGAAATGTGCTCACCTTGCAATATGAATGCTCATAATTAATAAAATGCAATGATGAGAAATAACATATTTGATTCACCGGCAGCGCAAGAGTTCATGCGAGAATTTAAAAGCGAGGTGCTAAAATTTCAAAGACCAGCTGATCAAGTGATTATTGATGAGGTTGAACTATGCTCTATACTGCACATCTCTAAAAGACATGCAGCTGATCTTAGAAAAGAAGGTAAGATTAGGTATTCTAAAGACGGTGGTAAGCTTTTCTATAAACTATCCTGGGTGCTAGAATACATAGATAAGCACAGAGTAGAGCCCCCGGTGAGTAGCCTATTATAATTCCTAAACACCTTAAACATTTTACGTAACTTTCTAAAAAACCAGTCCTATGAAACCCTATGTACTTGCACTTTTAATTTGCACCCTTAGCATTTTAAGCATTTCCTTCAAACCCGCTACAGAAACCAAGACTATCAGCTTCAATGTTCGTGGCAATGGTAAAACCAACGTGTCGCTTGGTGTTGGCTACCAAGTTGGATCTGGAGCCTGCTGCAGAGGCGTATCTAAAGAATCCACCGTTGGATTTCAAGGAAATGTTGGTGATGTGCTTTACGATTCGGATACAAAAAAAATAATTACAAAGGTCTATGCAGAGATGGAGGGAAAGACAATTGATTTAAGGCAATATTATTAATTTTATACTCTATTAAATCACCCTATGGAAGTAAATAAAAAAATTTGGCCAATCCTTTCCGTTTCCAGCATTCGTGATCGCATAGACACAAATCCTGATTACCAGCGGCCGGCCGTTTGGACATTAAGTCAAAAAGAGCTTTTGATTGACACTATATTAAGGGGATACGATATCCCAAAGATATACTTGCGTCAAACATCAAAAAACCCTGACAAATATGAAGTAATTGATGGGCAACAGAGATTAAGAACAATATTTGAGTTTTTGGAAGGAAAATTTGCTTTAGGAAAGTATGCTGAAAAGATAGATGGACATGAAGTAATTAACTTAAAGTATAAAGATTCAAAAAATAAAAATATACTTAATGACGATTTAAAAATTAAAATTGATACATACCAATTAGATATTGTAATACTTACCAACACAAATGATGATGAAGTAAGAGAGATGTTTTTGCGTTTTCAAAATGGCACTACACTGAAAGCTCAAGAAAAAAGAAATGCGATGCCAGGAAAAATGAGGGATTTTATTAAAAAATTATCAAAACATGAGTTTTTTAAAAAAGTTAATTTCAAAAACTCTCGTTTCACATTTGATCATATTTCCTCCCAGTTTACTAAAATAGAAATTGAAGGAGAGGCATGTAATATAAAAAGTGCGGACCTTGATAAAATGTATATAGAACAAAAAAATTTTAATCATAATTCAAAAGAAGCAAAGAAAGTAATACAAGTACTAGAATATATGAACAAGTGCTTTCTAGAAAAAACACCGGAATTGGAAAGATACTCTGTAGTATCTCTATACATATTATTCTCTCACTTAATCGAAAAATATTCCTTTAAAGAATTGACGCATAAACAAATGCGTGATTGGTTCATAAATTTTGAAAAATACCGAATAGAGCAGAATGCTTTAGATCAAGAGGAACAAGATCAAGAAATGATAGTCTATCATGAAAAAATTAGCCATAGCACTGATGCCGTTGATTCATTAAAATCGAGGCATGAGATTCTATTTAAAAACTTTTTAATTAAATTCCCAACACTAAGTTTAAAAGATAATACTCGAAGCTTTTCACATCACCAACGACTTGCAATCTATAGGAGAGATGGAGGAAAGTGCAAATTAAAAATTAAATGCTCAGGAGAAAAATGCAGTTGGGATAACTGGGAAGCTGATCATATTAAAGCGTGGGATAAAGGAGGCGCAACAACTGTAAAAAATGGACAAGTTGCTTGTCCAAAATGTAACAAGACAAAGGGAAACAGATAATAGCATATATTAAACCTGGCGACATTTTCTGTATGTTCAGACTGTCCCCACTAGAAATCAGCAGATTAACCTCAAGGGTTCGATTCGGGGTTCACCACAAACACTTTTATAAAGCCCTGTAAAACAATAATTTACAGAGCTTTCTTGTTCTCGGGGTATACTATAGGAGACAGTTTTACAAATCAATCCCAACTCTGATAAAGAACAATGTAAACTAATTAAAGTGATGGGAGCTTACATATAGGGGTAGAGCGCCATCATGATTGAGGGGGTCATCACGCCCGAATTCTACAAATATCAGTGTCTGAAATTTGGGAGAGGGTCAGTTAGTAATTCCGCTAACTTCTAAGTGGCCGAGTTTGGGGGAAGCTGACACTTACAGTTAATAATAAAATTATTTTTACTGGCTGTAAATTCCAGAAGAGACAATACTCTTTTAATTCGTGAGTTTTTAAATATTTCCCTTACATTACTTAATATAATCACCTTTAATATTATACCAAAATTTTATTTATAATGGATAATGGATTTTTAATTCAGATTACAAATAAATCAAATGTATTTAAACAGGTCTATCTGTTCTCAAATGAATTACCTGAAGGTGTTGATATTCAAACATTGAATGGTTCATATGATTTCGATGCATTAAATAAAATTGCAATCAATCAATCTTTTGTGGGTAATTCAATAACTTCAAACTATAGTGATATTATTCAGTTGGAGATAATAAATGATGGTGTTTGTAAGCAGCTGGAACTTCTTGGTCGTTTTGAAGGAGAGATGATCAAAGTGGATGGAAATGAGAATTCAATAAAAATAAACTGCCCACCACACTCTGTTTTTACCATAAGGCTGTTTTTTATAAGTTCTTAATATTCTTAATCGAAATGTCATCTTCCCCATTTTTCCTACATCTCAAAAGTTAACTTTTTAAGTTTTAGGTCTTTTGTATTTTTTGATAACCGAGCTATGAACTATAAAGTATTCTCTCTTGCAGTCTCTCTACTTCTACTCACATCGCTATCAGCACAAAGGCTTAAAAACAGCAGTGGTTCAACGATAGGATATATAGAAAGCGGTAGCTCTACTATCGGATACTTTGATATGAACCGAATTCGTAATAGTAGCGGATCAACAATAGGCTACTTTGAAGATAACCGAGTTAAAAGCGCTAGTGGCTATACAATAGGCTATGTAGAGGATGGAAGAGTTAAATCCTCTTCGGGATCTACCATTGGTTATTTCGAAGGAGTTCGGCGTATTGAGGCGGTGCTTTACTTTTTCTTCTTTTTCTATTAATTACATAAAGCTCACACCTACTTATAGGTAGCGGTTATCAGCTACAGGCGACAATTTGGCGACATTTTCTACCTGTGCAGATTGTATCCACTAAAAATCAGCAGGTTAACCTCAAGGGTGCGATTCGGGGATAATTTATAAGCGAACGGGCCTAGTACTTTATCGACGGATATTCTACTCGCAACAGGAATTGAATTAAAAGAAAACTCTGATTGTTCATAAAATGTTGTAAAATCTAGTTACATATTTGAAAATTTGGACTAGGGCTAGTATTACCTAATTACTCTACTAAAGTATTGTAGTCGTTGTATCGTTCATCGGCAGCTTTGTGAAAATATAAAGGCAGCGAATGCATGAACCAAAGCTTCTTTACCGTCGCATAAAATCAGAGTTACCCAAGTGGGGAAAGGCCAAGAATAAAACCTGGTAAAATTCAATATTAGCATCTCTCAATTAAAAGCTTCAGCATACTTGACATTATTATCATCTGTAGTTGTCATATGAGGTGATTGCAATATTTATTGGATTTTATAGTAATCGATATAACAAATCTCGCAAAAATGTATCTCACGCTGATGTGTGTTACAGACGGTAAGAAGAATTACTAAAAAAGAGACAACCAATCTAAGTAAATCAAAAAATGCAGATTCTTTATAAAAAATATATTAAATTTAAATCAGAAATATTATTTACCAATTAGCATTCTTTATTTGAAAATTATATTACTATGATAAAAATAATTAATTTAAAATCAGCTATAACTTTGACCTGTTTATTCAACTTAAATAATTTAGTATTTAGCCAAAGTGCATCAACTGAAAATTGCGTAGTAAATCCATATAACATTTATCGTGCTGCAATTAAATACGAAGGTGGATGTAAAAACAACAAAGCAGAAGGTAATGGTAATTTATATTTAAATAATGGAGAATATATAAAAGGCGTTTTTAAAAATAATACTCTAGATGAAAATTATGCAATAGAACTTCATGGGAGTGGTAATACTCTTTTTGGACAAGCAATAAATTTTAAATTAAATGGCCCTGTCCAATTGTTTAATGGTCGGCACGTAAGTTTAAAAATATTTGAAAACGGAATACATAAAGGTGACGCCAGCGATGATGACTTCGTATTTCCCGCTCCAAAAATTGATATTGAAACTAAAATTAACTCTCAAAGTCATCACCAATCATCTTTCTTAATTCCTAATACACAGAATTATGTTGGCGCAAATATGACTGAAATGTCAATTTATAATGTTGAAAGTAATAAAGTAAGTTTTTATTATAAACATGGTTTAAACGCTGGCATAGATATAAAAGGAATCTCAAATGATAATACAATTGTTTATGTTGTTGCTGATTTTGGCGTTTCGACAACTTCCGGCTGGGTATCAAAAAAGAAATTAAAGTATGCAATTAACTTAAAGACAAAAGCAAATCTACTTTTAAAAGACTTTCCCGAAAGTCTTACTAAATCACCTGATTTTATCTTCAACGAAAAATATAAAACAGTACAAAAAAAACCTTATGGCTGGAATACTTCTAAAAAATCGGTTGTTACATCTGATAAAAAGAGTGTATATTTTGTTCCAAGTTCATTATATAAATCCTTCTCAAATGAAGAGATGAAATTAGTCTCTGATACTATTCTTAAACTAGATATAAACGGAAATGTTCTTTCAAAAAAAACTTTCACTAATTCAAAAATATCTGATTTCATAATTGATGAGAGTAATAATAGAATTTTAATTGCTTATAATTCTAAAGACTCAACTAAATTATCGGCATTCAAAATTGAAAACTTTGATTTCATCAATGATATTTTTTCAACTGAAAAAAGTTCATTATATAATCTATATATATCGAATTCAGGAAATTATTTATCGGCTGCCTGTAATTATGGGACTATTATATTTCTAAACGACAAATTTTATTATTGTTTCGAAGGTGCTCTAGCAGCATTTAATGAAAAAGAGACATTAGTAATAGGCTCTGATAATAATAAAAGTTTGCTAACTGCATATAATTTAGAATACCGTACAATTTCATGGCGTAAAAAACTTTCAGATTATCAGGTATCAAGTTCTGAATTAATTAAAGATAATTTAGTTATTCAAACCATGGATGGAAAATACTTTAAGCTACCTCTTAATTACGAAGCAACTCCATCATGGCAATTTGCTATTAAAACAAACACAATACAAGAAAATAGCTCAGTAAGTATAAGCCAAAATACAGTAAATAAGCAGATACTAAAAACTACACAAGTTTGTAACTGGAAACCTACAAAGCCTACTTTAAGTTTCGTTTTAGTTGACAACAGAAAACTTTGCTACTGTTGTAATCAAAGTTATGCGCGTTACTCATTAAATAGTCCTGAAAATATCAAGTCCAGTAAAAACGCAGATGAAATAAATTATCTTGAAGCTCTTCTTGATAAGCACCTTGAAGATTCTGATGCTGATGATAAACATAAAAGTGCCGACAGGTCTAAACTTAGTGAGTTTGCCTTGAAAACATATGGAGCATCGTTAGAAACATTTGCTCAAAGTATGATGTCTGTTTACGCTAATGCCCTTATGAAAGCTTATGCTCCTCTAATGGGAGGAGATGACAGATTGACCAATAGACGAAGGGAAATCGATAAGTACAACTTAGTTTCAAAATACTGCAGTACAAGGTGTGAAAGGGACCCGAGATGTTATTAAGATTTCTTCTCCCAAGAATTCAAATTATCTCTTCTAGATTGACATTATAGAACACAGCCTAAGAGTTAGCTATATCATTTCTCAAACTCTATAAAAATCTAGTTATTGACGCAACGAAAAAAATAGACTAGCAGATTCTAAAATAGGATCTTCTTTTAAATAAGCTGTGTTTACATGCATTAGTCGCTATATACATTTGGAACAAAAAAGATTTTAAAATGTAGTAAAACTTATTTCTGTACCATAAGTAGTACCAACAGAATTTGTAGCATAGGATCATACGTAATAAGTCGTGTTGGATACAAGGCCTGAAATATTACTTATAAAAGTTCCATTACCATTCCCATCAACTGTTTTATTATAGGCAGTTGTGTAAGTACCCCTTCTAGTTTTGTGATGATTCAACCAAAGCGTAACTTCACTTCAGCGGCAATTTGGCAATATTTTTTGTCTGTTCAGGTTATCCCCACTAGAAATCAGCAGGTTAACCCCAAGGGTGCGATTCGGGGATTCTCTATTTTAGATTCCGCTTCCCTTTGTATAATACAAAACGGGTACAAGACCCACCAGAGGGGCATCCGTTTCCAGCAAAATAAATTAGGTCCTCAATTTTATCATTATCAATATCAACGAATAAAGATGTAAGTGATCCCATATTCCAGTCAAGAAATGGGAATTTAGTTTCACTCTGGAGAATAAGTTTACCTAACTTATTATTTAAGTATACACGAGGCTTACCACCTAATCTGTAAGGATATACAGCAAAATCAGTATAGTTATCATTATTGAGGTCGGCTGTATCCATAAAATTAAAATTTAATGCCCCTTCTGAAAAATCAAAAATGTTTCCATCAGATAAGTTACTCCCCTGAATTTGAAATGAAAAAAGCTTATTCCAGGGTTCTATTTCCGAAGCATTAATTGTTGTTCGACCATTTAAACCAGCAGACACATGTGAGGTAGCCATACTTACAATCACAGTAGGCTGTGCAGTTGGTGAAAGCCTAATTACAGAGCTTTCAAAGAAACCGCCATCAATAAATTCTTTGCCGTTATATAACTTAACTTTTGATCTTGATGTAAAATTAGGAGAGTGAACTACATTAATATACCACCAGTTTGTCCAAGTAAAACTCGCTTGCTCAACCCATTGAATTCCGTTTTTTAAATACCAAGCAAAAGAAGGTGGATTTTCTCCTGGCATTTGTTTATCCGTAATAAAGTTATCAGGAATTTGACTCTGGATACTTTTAAATGACAGATGCGTACCACCATTTCTAGATGGGTAACCATCACTTGGAATAAATTGATTTCCAATAAAATTATAGGTTTCATTTTGGTCAAAAAGAATGGTGTATTGTCCATTTTGATTTTTCAAAATATCTACACTATGGTGAAAAGCAGTTTGACCAAACTCAATAGCTCGATATGTTCCATTTCCATTAGATAGGACAGCAACATTTTTATTGCCCC
>Ga0315899_10002716_pt1 | contig 19447 bp, 19 predicted proteins | sample LakEriMetagenome_2_FD_203518 | JGI IMG/M metagenome (GOLD analysis project Ga0315899, IMG submission 203518) | Freshwater fungal communities from buoy surface, Lake Erie, Ohio, United States - Buoy 4 MA112 | ecosystem: Environmental > Aquatic > Freshwater > Lake | place: USA: Lake Erie, Ohio... | reverse complement strand
GAGGCCGCGCCTTTTACCTGCGCATCGGCTAAAGCCAAGGCTTGAACCGCCTTGGCAATTGATCGAGGACTCCACCCAGCTAATTGGCGACGTGCTTTATCAATCTGCCATGGAGCCATTCCTAACTCACCGGCAACATCAAAAGATTTAGCGCCCCGATTGACTCCGCTGACCTTTGCCAGTGATCTCAGATTAGATGCCAACGCACTTGTAATCATGACGGGGTCGGTGCCAGTTTCTAGCGCGCTGCGTAGTGCAACGAGTGCTTCAGCTAGATTTCCATCAAGTGTTGCATCGGCAACATCAAATCCTGTGGTCTCTAAACGACCTTGATGGAAAGCATCAATCATCGCCTCGTCAATTGTTTTACCTGATTGGGCATCAAGGCAAATCTGTGAAACCGCTGCTTGCAGTTCACGCATATCGCTACCGAGTGCGCCAACCAGAGCTGCGATTGCACCGGGTGTTGCTTTGCGATGCGCATCGAGAAAGAGAGATTTTACAAACTCTTCCTTATCGGATTCTTTTTTGAGTGGATCACAGGCGATAACTTCAGGTTTAGCTTTCTTAATCTGATCAAGTAACGCTTTTCCTTTGACGCCGCCCTTATGTAGAAAGATCAGTGTTGTCAGTTCATCTGGAGCAGAGAGATATCTAATAATCTCATCACGCGATTCTTCAGGTAGATCTTGTAAATCCTTAATGATCAGTGCGCGCCGCTCAGAAAACAATGAGGGTGCAAGGGCATCTGAAATATCACCAACGAGGGCATCGGGTGAAGAGATCGTGGTGATTTCACACTTCTCTTCTTTAAGTTCGGCAACAATCTTTGTGAGCGCTCGTTCTGCTAGAGCTGCCTCAGAGCCGAGTAAGAGATAGAGAGATTTCATTGCTATCCCTTTCCCGACCCTAGTTAACCTAGCCCCAGCGGAGAAGTGCGAATCCACTTCTGCTTGTGCGAACAATAAACTCTCGTCCACGAATCTCTATCGCCACCGCTCCATCGAGATCGGTGCGTAAGACCCGTGAGCCGAGTCTAGTCAACGCATCGATTGTTTGTGGAGCTGGGTGGCCATAGGTATTTTCCGCGCCCACGCTAATGATCGAGATTGTGGGTGAGAGTGCACGCGTAAAACCCTCATCCTGAAATTTAGATCCGTGATGTGAGACTTTGTAGATATCTACTTCGCCAATCAGGGGTGCGATCTCGCGCTGACTTTCGGGTTCGATATCTCCTGCGGCAAAGAGTGAGAAACCTGGTGCACGCAAAATAATTGCGATGCTCGAGTTGTTAGGATCGCTCACCTGGTCTTCTGCCCATTGGCCTTGCGGCCAAAGAACATCAATTGTCACTGGTCCTCGAGTACTCGCAAATGTTGCGTGCGTTCCCGCTCGCACATTTCCATACCACTGCACAGCAATCTCTCGCCCATCTGCTGCGCCGAAATATCCACCCACATGGTCGGCATGACTATGGCTCATTATCAATAACTCAATTTTCTTTATTCCTAATTGGTGCAGGCAGCGGTCTAACACAATCGGATCAGGACCAACATCGAGGACAATCCCCCGGTTGTTTCCCAGGTTGACCACCATGGCATCTCCCTGTCCTACATCACAATTTGCCACCTGCCAATCTCCTCCTGGAAAACGTAGAAACCACGACATCCCAATTAGGAGAACGAGTGCTGCAATAACTATTGTGCGATTAAAGATAAACCCGAGTGCAATCACACCTGCGATGAGTAAGAAACTTTTAATCCCAGTAGACAGCGTGATGATTGGCAGTTCGGAAATTACTGATGCAATCCATGCCACCCAACCCGCCAAAGGTTTGACCACCCAGATCAAAAGCCCGGATATCCACGGCGCAAAAGGTGAGAGGACTCCTGCGATAAATCCCATAATTGTTACTGGAGCAACTGCTGGAGCTGCTAAAACGTTAGCCAGAATGCTCATCGGTGAAATCTGCCCAGAGATGGCAACGATGACGGGTGTGCAGAAGATAGTTGCTGCCAACGGAGTTGCAATCACTATCGCTAAAGCTCGTGGCATTTTCTTCGAGAATTTTTCAACAAGTATGGGTGCTAATAACAAAAGCCCGGCAGTTGCCAGAACAGAGAGTGCGAAACCCGGATCACGCACCTGCCAAGGATCGGCGATAATCACTGCACCGATTGCAAAACCAAGTGCGGGTAGCGAATCTCTTCCACGATGGGTTCCTTGCGCTAACAACAAGACCGATGCCATCGCCGCCGCCCGTAGCACTGATGGAGATGGGCGCACCAATGCGATGAAGGCAATCAGAAAGAGTGCCGTGACAGCTAATCGCAAAGGAATTCGGCGGATCAGAAACTGCATCAGATACAAAATGAAGGTGGAAACAATTGCGAAGTTGGCACCACTTACAGCAACTAAATGGGTAAGCCCCGATCTGCGCATCTCATCTTTGAATCCCTGACTTTGTAATGAAGTATCTCCCAAAACCATCCCCGGGATCAGCGCGCCAGAATCACCGGTACCACTGGCTTTACGTAACCCATCTCGAATCGCATCCAGTGCCTGAGCCCAACCCGATGCTTCAGAGAGAGTGAGAATCTCACCTTTACCAATTAACAAGGCAGCCACCCTGCCCTCTTTGCTAGCGATGGCACTTACCCGTAAGCGAATCTTTTGACCGGGAAGTAACTCCCTAATTCCTTCATCGGTTGAAATCAATCTCGCTGGTGATCTCAATCTGTATCGCTGTTCTCCGGCATTTACTGCAACAACTCGAATCAGAGCGCTATAGCTTGGTTCTGCAACTGAATCTCCCATCACTCGCGGAGCCAGTGCATGTGCATCGGTTGCCATCACGGCAGTGACTTCAATTGATTGTCCGTAGAGATCGCGAAGTATTGATTCCTCAAGAGATGATTGTCGAAAAGACATCAACGTCGCGCCAAAGACAATTGCCGCAATAAGCAAGAGCGCTCGTAAAGATTTGGAGAAAAAAGCCAGAAGTAAGAGCAAAAGTAGACCGAAGGCGATTACCCACGGCCTACTCCAGCTTTGAAAGAGTGCTCCGATCCAGATCGCTCCACCTAGTGAGAGCGCTCGATAATCAGATATACGTACTCTCAGAGACGAATTTTCTCTTTGAATTGAGCAAACTTTGCGGGCCCAATTCCTGAGACTTCCAACAATGATTCAAGAGTCACAAATGGGCCATTCGCATTTCGATACGCAATAATCCGCGAAGCTAAAACAGGTCCAATTCCATCTAACGCCTCTAACTCCTTTGCAGTTGCCCTATTGATTGCAATTGGCCCTGAGCTACGCGGTGGCGCAATACGCGCGGTAGAGCGCGATGATGTGGATCCACGGGATGCGGCATAGACGTATATCTGCTCACCATCTTTAAGAACTCTTGCCAGATTGATATCTGAAACATCGGCACCTTTGAGAACATTTCCTGCCGCTGCAATTGCATCAACCACACGTGAATTAATTGGTAGCGAATAGACGCCCGGATTCAGAACAGCCCCGGCGACATCGACAACCAATAAAACTACGGCTTCCGGCATCTCTATCTCAGCAACTTCTGCAGCAACGATTTCTTCGGAGGTTCCTCGCAGGAGCAAAACTCCAGAGGAAGCGATGATGAGAATAGCTAGTGCGAGCAATGACTTTCGTTGCACCGATGTAAAGGCGAGGTCTTCCCACCAATTGCGGGCATTTTCTACGGTATTTCGAATCTGATTCATCTGCGCATCTTTTACGGCAGGCGAATAGGAGCCCTACATAGTCAGAGATGCTGGGGATAAATCTTTAGAGGACGATATTGACCAGTTTTGGCGCGCGAGCAATCACCTTTTTAGGGTTAGCACCAGCTAATTCTGCGGCAATCGTTGGGTGGGCAAGAGCGGAGGCTTCAAGTTCGCTATCTGTAATGGATGGTGAAACCAAAATACGTTCTTTGATCTTGCCATTGATCTGAATAACAGCCTCGATCTCATCTGCAACAAGGAGAGCAGGATCAACTGTTGGCCAACCAGCGAGTGCAATTGCTGGCTTATGTCCAAGGCGCTCCCACATCTCCTCAGATGTAAATGGAGCTACAAGTGAGAGCATGATGGCGATGGCTTCGGTTGCCTCGCGTACTGCTGGATCTGCAGCGCCACATCCAGAATCAATTGCCTTACGTGTTGCATTAACAAGTTCCATTACACGGGCGATAGCAACGTTAAATCTAAATGATTCTACGGCGAAGGATGCATCGTGCAGGGCTTTATGTGTTGCTTTACGTAAAGTGAGATCGCCCTTGGCGAAATCAACGCCAGGTGCGCTGGTGACATCTCCAGAAAGTCTCCATGCACGAGTCAAAAACTTTACTGATCCTGATGGTGAAACATCAGACCAATCAACATCATCTTCTGGTGGGCCAGCAAAGACCATTGATAGGCGAATGGCATCAACGCCGTGGTTTTCTAATTCGTCAGAGAGACGTACTAAATTGCCGCGAGATTTTGACATCGCAGAACCATCCATAACAACCATGCCCTGATTAAGTAGGCGAGTAAATGGTTCATTAAAGCCAAGCATTCCGATGTCGTGCAAGACCTTAGTGAAAAAGCGTGAATAGAGAAGGTGCAAGATTGCGTGAGTTACGCCGCCAACGTATTGATCTACCGGCAACCATGTATCAATATCTTTACGGCTAAATGGTTCGGTGTGGTTTGTAGATGATGGATAGCGCAAGAAATACCAGGATGAATCGACGAAGGTATCCATCGTGTCTGTATCGCGTAGAGCTGGGCCGTTACATGTTGGGCACTTTGTATTGACCCAATCGGTTGCTGCAGCCAAAGGTGATTGACCCTTAGGTTTGAGATCAAGGCCCTTTGCATCCGGCAAGGTCAGTGGCAATTGATCTGCAGGGACAGCAACTTCACCGCACTTATCGCAATGCACAATAGGAATAGGTGTGCCCCAATAACGCTGGCGTGAAACTAACCAGTCGCGTAGACGGTAATTACGTGCTGAACTTCCAAGGCCCTTGGCCTCAAGTTCTGCGGTGATTGCCGCGATTGCATCAACCTTCTTCAATCCGTTAAGTGAGCCAGAGTTAACAAGTGCGCCATCACCGGTTGTTGCAATACCTGTGGCACTTGGATCTTCTTCGCCAGTTTCAACCACTACGCGAACAGGTAATTTCATAGCGCGAGCGAAATCTAAGTCGCGCTGATCATGGGCTGGTACTGCCATGATGGCACCGGTTCCGTAATCAGCTAAGACGTAATCAGATGCCCAGATAGGTAACTTCTCACCGTTAACAGGGTTAATGGCAAAACGCTTGAGATCAACACCTGACTTTGGACGATCAGTTGCAAGGCGATCGATATCTGATGCAGCCTTTATTGTGTCCAGGTAGTCGTTAAATTCTTTTTCAACTGGTCCACCTGCAGCAAGTTCTGTAGCCAGTGCCGAGTCGGCGGCAACAACCATAAAGGTTGCGCCAAATAAAGTATCAGGACGGGTCGTGTAAATCGTGACCGGCTCTGTGCGACCTTCGATTGCAAAAGTTACGTTGGCACCTTGTGAGCGGCCGATCCAGTTGCGCTGCATCGTTAAGACTTTATCTGGCCACTGACCTTCAAGTTGTGCCATGTCATCGAGTAAGCGATCTGCATAATCTGTAATCTTGAAATACCACTGATTGAGCTTCTTCTTGGTAACGGCGGTATCGCAACGCTCACAAAGACCGGCAACTACTTGTTCGTTAGCTAGAACTGTCTGACAACCAGGACACCAGTTAACGGCTGAATCTTTACGGTATGCAAGACCGCGCTTATGTAGCTCGATAAAGAGCCACTGGTTCCACTTGTAGTACTCAGGATCGCATGTGTTAAAGACGCGATCCCAGTCAAAGGAACATGCATAACGTCGCATTGAAGCTTTCTGTGTTGCAATGTTTTCATAGGTCCAGATACGTGGATCTTCATTGCGCTTGATTGCAGCATTTTCTGCCGGTAAACCAAATGCATCCCAACCAATTGGGTGCATCACGTTATATCCGCGCTGAATCCAATAACGAGCGATTACATCTCCGAGGGCGTAAGCCTCTGCGTGGCCCATATGAAGATCACCTGATGGATAAGGAAACATATCCAAGACATACTTCTTTGGGCGGGAATCATCTGAGCGACCTGATTTAAACGGTTCTAGTGCATCCCAGATTGGAAGCCACTTCTCTTGAACGTATGCGAAGTCATAAGCAGCATGCTCGCGCGGTTCTGTGGTCATTGATCAATCTTACCTTGCTTTAGAAGTCTGATTTAAAGATTGAAATTTGTGGAGCTAAGGGGATTTGAACCCCTGACCCCCTGCATGCCATGCAGGTGCGCTACCAGCTGCGCCATAGCCCCTTGATGTTGCACACCCTATATCAACGGTGTTGATCAGACGAAATTAATTTGTAGTCGATCCCGATTCAACGCCTAAAAGTTCTTCAGGGATGCTGCCGGCATTATGTTCTTCAAGGTACCAACCCTTATTTGGACTCTGCGCCAGAATCGACCACGAGGCATTTGATAACCCGCCGATCTTGGCCCAATGTGTCAGTGGAAGTTCAAGAAAATCTCCGAGTACGCATCGGGCAGTTCCACCATGGGTTGTAAAGACAATTAATTGATCTGACTTGTCACCGAGTGCATCAGTGATCGCAGCGCGAGCACGCAACGCAACTTCACTGCGACGTTCTCCAGTGACACCAGCTGGATTGTCATGTCCATCAATCCACTTTACAAAGTTATCGAAATCTTCTTGACGGTTCTGGGCTCCGGTCTTGCCTTCCCAATTTCCACCATTGGTTTCACGCAAACGAGCATCGATCGTGACTTCAACATTAATAATGTCGGCTAGTGATTGGGCAGTCATACGGGCACGATCGAGGTCACTTGAAAAAATAGCAGTGGGTTCCATGCCGGCCAAAATCTCTGCAGCGTGCTTTGCTTGATATCGACCTAAAGCGTTGAGTGCGATATCTGAATGTCCTTGAAAACGATTAACTACATTCCAATCCGTTTGACCATGTCGCCAGAGAAGGATTCGATTACCTGCCATCGGCAACCATCTCTTTAACTATCTCTAGTTCAATCTTTGGGCAGTCATTCCAAAGTCGATCGAGCATGTAGTACTTACGGAGTTCGCTGCTTTGAATATGTACAACTAAATCTGAGTAATCCAAAAGAATCCACTCTTCGCTACCTTCACGACGAGCAGGCTTTTCGCCTACGAGGCGGAGTTTTTCTTCAATTTCATCGGCAATTGAATCTACTTGGCGCAGGTTTGCACCGGTGACAATAAGGAAGACTTCACTGAGAACTAATTGATCTGAGAGATCGAGTGCAACCATCTCTGTGGCCAACTTATCTGCTGCTGCGCGTGCTGCGATCTGAGTGATGGTGATTGCGCTCTGGCTAGCTGCCATAAAGGTGGTGCTCCTTAATAAAGTGGGCTACTGAAGGTGAGTACTCTCTCGAAGATCCTTCACGAATGCCAGTTGAGGCGATATCTAGGGCTGCAATATCTAGTCCAACCTGACTTTCTGAGCCTGGTCGTTCAATGATGATAAAGGTGACCAGCTTTTTCAAATCTTCAATTCTGTGCCATTGATCTAAATGTGCATACGCGTCGCTTCCGATAATCAAGTGAAGAGAATCATCCGGATATGTTTGTGCAACAGCTTCAACGGTATCGATGGTGTAGGTCGGACCATCGCGCAATAATTCAATTGGATTGACCTCAACGCGTGATGAAATGTCATCAGGTAAATCATTAACTGCGGCTTCACACATTGCTCTGCGTTGGGCTCCTGTAGCAACAGGATCATTGGCTCGCAAACGAGGTTGCCCTGCTGGGAAGATGATGATGTGATCGACAATGTCTCGACGAAGAATCTGAGTAATCACATGCATGTGGCCTATGTGAATGGGATCAAATGTCCCGCCATAGAGACCGAGCCTAGCCAAAAGGATTACTTATCTAGGCGAAGAACAACGTAAAGAAGAAGAACGAAAACACCAAATGCAAAAAGTCCAAAAACGATTGGGTCTGCTGGGAGTTCGCGAGTAATTTCGCTAGCAACAATTCTCATGGTCTGATCCTACTACTTGGAACCCTCGAGAAGTGCAATGAAAGCCGCTTCATCAATGATTGTCACGCCTAGTTCTTGCGCTTTTGCTAATTTTGATCCGGGATCAGATCCCACCAATACATAGTCAGTCTTCTTAGAAACTGAGCTAGTGGGTTTCCCGCCGTGGGCCGTGATCGTCTCTGCAATTGAATCCCTCGTGTAGTTATTCAATCCACCAGTAACTACAAAGGTCAGACCCGCCAGGCTTTGCGGTTTAATCTCACCGGCAACATTTCGCATCGCTACTCCAGCGGCTGCCCACTTCTTAACAATCATCTGATGCCAATCAACGTCGAACCATTCAACGATAGATTCAGCGATTACCGAACCGACACCATCAATATCTGCAAGTTCTTCAACTGTGGCAGCTGAGATTGCATCCATTGATCCAAGACGAGTAGCTAGTGCTTGCGCGGCGGTTGGACCAACATGGCGAATTGAAAGCGCAACGATCACGCGCCATAAAGGACGAGCTTTTGCTTCCTCAAGTGCTGCCAAGAGTTTTTCTACATTCTTGCCAGGTGTTCCATCTTTCTTAGTAAAAAATGGTGAAGCGGCCAGTTTTTCTTGCGTTAAATCAAAGAGGTCACCTTCATCTTCTACGATTTTATCTGAAAGGAGTGCCACTGCTGCCTCAAGCCCCAGAACATCAATATCAAGGGCCGCGCGTGAACCAATGTAATAAATTCGCTCGCGCAATTGGGCAGGGCAGCTACGTTGATTCGTGCATCGAATATCTACATCGCCTTCGGTGATTGCTTTAAGCACCGATCCACATTCAGGGCAGTGGGTCGGCATGACAAATTTCTTCTCTTTACCTGTGCGCTGGGCGATTACTGCACCTAGTACTTCAGGGATCACATCACCGGCCTTGCGAATAATGACGGTATCACCGATCAGCACACCTTTGCGTTCAATCTCTTCCTGGTTATGTAAGGTCGCATTAGTAACGGTAGATCCCGCAACCTTCACTGGCTCCATAAATGCAAATGGCGTAACGCGCCCCGTGCGACCAACACTGACTCTGATATCGAGCAATTTTGTGGTGACTTCTTCAGGTGGATACTTATATGCAATCGCCCATTTAGGTGCTCGTGAAGTAAAGCCCAGTACTTGCTGAGATGAAATGTCATCTACCTTAATAACAATCCCATCGATCTCATGCTCAACATCGTGGCGATGTTCGTTGTAATGAGCGACGAATTTTTCAACGTCTGCGCGGGTAGAGACAACACGGAAACGATTGCTGGTCGGTAAACCAAGTCCCTTAAGGAATTCATATGCCTCTGATTGGCTTTGAAATTTTCCTCCAACATGTGCGCCGATTCCATGGACCACAACGCTTAAGGGACGTGATGCGCTTACACGTGGATCTTTTTGGCGTAGCGAACCGGCTGCAGCATTACGAGGATTAGCAAAGAGTTGCTTACCCGCTTCTTCAAGTGATTCATTGAGTTCGTTAAAGGCAGCAATTGGGAAGAAGACTTCTCCACGTACTTCGATCTGATCTGGAACATGTGAACCCTTAAGGGTGTGCGGCAAATTCTTAATTGTCTTTACATTTAAGGTCACATCTTCACCGGTGACGCCATTTCCACGAGTGAGAGCGCGGATAAGCTCGCCTTTTTCGTAGAGCAAATTAATGGCAAGGCCATCAACTTTGAGTTCACAGAGAAATGCCGGAGCGGGAATCTCTTTCTCTACCCGATCAAACCAAAGTCCTAGTTCATCGAGATCAAAGACGTTATCAAGGCTCATCATCTTTTCAATGTGATCGTGCTGCTCAAATGTTGTTGAGAAACCACCTCCTACACCCAGGGATGGAGAGTCAGGTTCTAAGAGTTCAGGATTTTTCGCCTCAAGTGCAGACAGCTCTTTCAGCAGAGAATCAAACTGCGCATCTGTGATTGTTGGGGCATCTAAAACATAATATTTGAATTGATGCTCGCGAATCTCTTGCGTCAGCTCTGTAATGCGATGACGGGCGGCGTTACTCATGCAGCTGTCTCACAAATGGTTGCCGATCCAACTACGCGATCACCGTCATAGATCACCATCGCTTGCCCGGTCGCAAGCCCCAGAAGCGGTTGATCTAAATCTGCAACTAAATAAGTCCCGTCAAAGCGATACGTACAGGCAAGTGCTGCGCCATGTGCGCGAACCTGAACGAAACCGCGGTGATCTCCCGGTGCGATATCAGGACCACACCAGATTGCTCGTTCACCCTTCATCGAAGTAACAGCAAGCTCTTCGCGTGCACCAACAACGACAGTGTTGCTCACTGGTTCAATCTTTAATACAAATCGTGGCGAACCATCTGATGTAGGGACTGTTATTCCAAGACCTTTGCGCTGTCCGATTGTGTATGTGTAGGCACCCTTGTGTGTTCCGATCTGTTTTCCATCTTGATCAACGATCGGACCATCTTCACTTCCCATGCGTTCGCGTAACCACCCGGCGTTATCTCCAGATGGAACAAAGCAGATGTCATGGCTATCTGGTTTTTGCGCAACAGCTAGCCCACGGCGTTCGGCTTCAAGACGAATATCAACTTTTTCGGTATCGCCCAGTGGAAATAGAGCACCACCTATCTGCTCGCGATTGAGAACAGCTAATACATATGATTGATCTTTCAGCGGATCAACTGCGCGATGCAGAGTCTTGCCAGCATCAGTATCTCGAGTACGCGCGTAATGTCCGGTGATCACACCATCAAAGCCCATCGCTTTTGCACGGTCTAAGACAGCAGCGAACTTAATCTTCTCATTACAGCGCAGGCATGGATTGGGTGTGCGTCCAGCCTTGTATTCGCTCATAAAGTTCTCAACGACTCCTGCATGAAATTCATCCGCCATATCCCAGATATAAAACGGTATACCTATGACATCTGCGGCACGGCGGGCATCATGTGAATCTTCGATTGTGCAGCAGCCACGTGCGCCGGAGCGATACTTCTGTGGGTTGCTAGAAAGCGCCAGATGCACGCCAATCACATCGTGACCTTCTTCTACTGCGCGAGCGGCTGCAACTGCAGAGTCGACGCCGCCTGACATTGCTGCGATGAGCTTCATAACGAGTTCGCCGCCTTTGCCATCTCGATCACTTCCGGAATCACACTGAGGGTGTACTCAATATCTTCATCAGTTGTATTTGCCCCGAGTGAGAAGCGAAGAGAGGATGTCGCGCCGATTTCATCATGGCCCATCGCCATAAGGACATGACTTGGGCGATGCACACCTGCAGTACATGCGGCACCAGTTGAACATGAGACTTTCTTGCCATCCATGAGCAAGAGAAGGAAATCTGCTTGTGTCCCCGGAAATGTAACGTTAGAAATTCCTGGAAGTCGCGTGGAACTCTGCCCATTGACGCGCGCATGTGGTGCAACCCTACTGATTCCACTTTCAAACTTTTCCCGCAATTTTTCTACAGTTTTCGCGTTATAGGTGTTTGCACTTACTGCAGCAGCAAAAGCCACAATCGACGGAGCGTTAAGTGTGCCACTTCGAATTTCGCGCTCTTGTCCCCCGCCATGTAACAAGGCAGGCATCTCAAATGCCTTTCGCAAAATAAGTGCACCGATTCCAAGTGGGCCACCGACCTTGTGAGCGCTGATTGTCATTGCAAAGAGACCGAGGTTGGCGAAGTTCAGTGGAACCTTCATAAAACTTTGTACTGCATCTGTATGGACCGGGATCGAACCGGCAATCTCAACCACAGTTGCGATGGGCTGAATAACACCGGTCTCATTATTGGCACTCATTACTGAGATCAGCGCAATCTCGTTACCGCGCTTTGCAACGAGATCTCTTAAGAATTCGCAATCAATAACGCCTGAATCAGTGACAGGAATTTCAATTAATTCGGCACCTTCATGCTCGACCAGCCAATGTGCTGGGTCAAGTACTGCGTGATGTTCAATAGCGCTCACAACAATGAGATTCTTATCAGGGGTGCTCCAGAACAATCCCTTGATGGCAGAGTTATTTGCCTCGGTTCCAGATCCGGTAAAGATCACTTCACTTGCCTGACAGCCCAATGATTGCGCAATTACTTCTCGCGCTTCTTCTACATCTTTGCGAGTTGCACGCCCATCGGTATGAAGACTCGATGGGTTTCCGATTTTCCGAAGTGCGCGTTCCATTGCATCGATGGCAGGCTCAATCATCGGCGTTGTAGCCGCATGATCGAGGTAGATGCTCATGGCCCTAAGTCTAGGCCAGAGTGGTATTTATGCCTTTGCTGCAGCTACTGCTGTAGTTGCCTGAGGCAATACTGCAAAGAGATCACCAACGACGCCAAAGTCACAGATTTCAAAGAGTGGCGCTTCTGGATCCTTGTTGACGACCACGATTGTCTTCGAGGTCTGCATACCTGCGCGATGCTGAATCGCACCTGAAATTCCGCATGCAACGTAGAGCTGTGGGCTGACAGTTTTTCCAGTCTGTCCCACCTGATGTGAATGTGGGTACCAACCGGCATCTGTTGCAGCGCGTGAAGCACCGACAGCAGCACCTAACAAATCTGCAAAACCTTCAACTGCTGCAAAGTCACCATTTGTACCACGCCCACCTGAAACAACAATCGATGCTTCGGTAAGTTCTGGACGGCCGCCCTTTACTGGAGGTTCTGTTGATGTGATCAGCGACTTCTTTGAGCTATCAGAAATTGTCACTGAAACGTTTTCGGTCGTTGCAGATGATGCACTGAGATCTGCCTCAACTGAATTGGGGCGAAGTGTGATGACCGGAATTCCGTGAGTAACCATGGAATGCACTGTGGTTGATCCACCAAAGACAAGTTGCGTTGCGACTTTATCGCTGGCTACATCTACTGCATCGGTAATGATTCCTGATTCAAGTGCGATAGCAACACGTCCTGCTACCTCTTTTCCAAATGCATGTGATGCAATCACAATTGCATCAGCGCTCTTTGCCTTAGCGACCTGCGCTAGCGCATCGGCAACAGCTGCGACGCCGTGTTCTGAAAAGTCATTAGCTTCAACAATTGCAATCGATGCGATAGGTCCTTGTTTAACAGTTGCAGCCATCGCTGCTCCTTGTCCAATAGGTGCCAAAACAACTGCGCAAACATCGCCCATGCGAGCGCCTACTGTTGCAAGCTCTGCGGTGGTTTTTGTTGCTACTCCACCTTGGAAATCGGCGAGAATAATTACTGTGCTCATATCAACTTCTTCTCTGCTAGGAATGTTGCAAGGGCGCTACCACCGTCACCGCTATCGGTAACGATCACACCTGCACTGCGGGCTGGGCGAAGTGCTGCATCTTTTACTTCAGACCAAGCACTGACCGGAGTTACGCCAACGGTTGCAAGATCGCGGGTTTCAATGGTTTTTTTCTTTGCAGCCATGATTCCTTTAAATGATGGATAACGTGGCTCATTAATCTTTTCAACGACGCTGACGACTGCAGGAAGTGATGCTTTGATGTAATCAACACCGGCTTCAGTCACGCGTGTAATTGAAATGCTGGCTGCACCAGGATCTACTTCGACCTTGCTAGCAAAGGTCATCTGTGCCCATCCCAATCGCGCAGAAAGCATTGCTGGGACAACGCTCATACGTGCATCGGTTGACTCTGTTCCGCAGATAACAAGATCAAAGCCGCCATCTGCAATTGTCTTTGCAAGGACGGCAGATGTTGCAAGCGCATCTGATCCTGCGAGCGCGCTATCTGAAATAAGAATTGCATCATTGGCACCCATGGAAAGTGCTTTGCGAACTGCTTCGCTGGCACGCTCTGGTCCCATCGTGATGATGGTAATTGTGTGTGGACCGCCTTCCTCGTTTCCGCCATGCGCTTCAACGATGCGCAGCGCTTCTTCCACTGCATACTCATCGAGATCGTTAAGAACTGCATCAACGCCCTCACGATCAAGACGCGAATCAATCATTTTCTTCTCAGCCCATGAATCAGGAACTTGCTTTACGCATACGGCAATCTTCATGGAGGAAAGGTTACTGATCAGTAGGGCGATTCACAATCTGAAAACAAGGTGATGTACATCTTTTACCGATACCAGCTCCCTTTACCAAATAAGATGTATACGTGCTCGCACTTCTCGCTCCAGGTCAAGGTTCGCAAACTCCCGGGATGCTTACTCCGTGGATTGGCGATTCTGACTCTCGCCAACTCTTGGCCACATGGTCAGAGGCGATTGACCTCGACTTGCTTCACCTGGGAACGCAGGCAGATGCTGACGAGATTCGCGATACCGCCAACGCCCAGCCGCTGATCGTTGCTGCAGGTTTACTCAGCGCCCGAGCAATGGGTACCGATAATGAGTTTTCATTTATGGCCGGACATTCAGTGGGCGAAATTACCGCCGCTGCTATCGCGGGAGTTTTTTCGGAGGTCGATGCACTGCGTCTTGTCCGCACCCGCGGAGTCGAGATGGCTAAAGCTGCCATCGGAAGTGAATCTGGGATGAGCGCCGTATTAGGCGGAGTTCGTGAAGATGTTTTGCAAGCAATTGCAGATGCTGGGCTCGTTGCCGCAAATGACAATGGCGGTGGACAGATTGTTGCAGCAGGTGACTTGCGCGCACTTTCGACCTTAGCGCCTGAAGGTGCACGAGTGCGGCCACTACAAGTTTCGGGTGCATTCCATACAGATTTTATGAAGCCGGCCCTTGAGGGGTTTAAGAGATTTGCTACGAGTCTTGTCGTGCATGATGCAAAGGTTGGGCTCGTCTCAAATAAAGATGGCGCAATCCTGCTTTCAGGTGAGCGAATCTTAAATCGAATCATCGAACAGGTGGCAAACCCTGTTCGTTGGGATCTCTGCATGTCATCGATGGAATCAAGCGGCGTCACGCGAGCAATCGAAATTGCACCAGCTGGAACACTCGTTGGTCTGCTTAAGCGTGGTGCCCCGGATGTATCAACCTTTGCACTTAAAACACCAGAAGATCTAGATAATGCACGAGCATTTGCAAGGACAAAGGGGTAGATCATGGCGATCACAATAAAGACCGGTTCGCACTCTCGCATCCTTTCTGTTGGTTCTTACCGACCTAAGCGCTTGGTGATGAACTCAGAGATCGTTGATCGAATTGAATCTAATGATGAGTGGATCCAGCAACGCACTGGAATTCAATCTCGCCGATTTGCAGGCGCTGAAGAATCAGTTGTGGATATGGCGTGCTGGGCTGCGCAATCTGCAATTGAACGAGCAGGACTAACGGCAGCTGATATCGACACTGTCATCGTTGCAACAATTACCTTTCCACATCAGGCACCGAGTGCTTCAACTGCCATTATCGAACGGCTCGGCAATCCGACTGCGGCGGCATTTGATCTCAGCGCAGCATGTGCCGGCTTTAGCTACGGCGTAGCGATGGCCCACGACTTTATCTATGCAGGGACATCAAAAAATGTACTTGTCATCGGCGTTGAAAAACTCTCAGACTTTACCGATCCGGATGATCGCGCCACCGCATTTATCTTCGCCGATGGTGCAGGCGCTGTTGTTATTGGCCAATCTGACACACCTGGAATCGGACCGGTTGCATGGGGCTCTGATGCACAGAATCGCGATGCCATCACAATGGATCCACCATGGACCCTGATGCGTAATGCAGAACAGAAGAGCGTGGGAGATATTGATTGGCCAAATATTTCTCAAGAAGGTCAGAAGGTTTTTAGATGGGCCGTCTATGCAGTCAGCAAAGCTGCGCTAGAAGCAATTGAACAAGCGGGCTTAACGGTAAATGACATTGATGTCTTCATTCCGCATCAAGCAAATATGCGCATCATCGAAACAATGGCAAAAGAGATGAAATTGCCAGCAACAACTGTGATTGCTGATGACATTCGAATAAATGGAAATACGTCGGCAGCTTCGATTCCACTTGCTATGGATATTCTTTTGGCCAATCACCCAGAGTTACATGGCAAGACCGCCCTGATCATTGGATACGGCGCGGGGCTGGTTTATGCGGGACAAGTTGTGGAACTCCCACCAAAACCATAAATTTTTTACTATATCCCCCGCAATTACTCGATAGTAAGGCCGGGAATCAGAGAGAATATCCACTTGAACCAAAGAGTAGAAAAGGGAAATAACTATGGCGCTATCACCGGCTGATGTACTTGCTGGACTTAAAGAGATCGTAGAAGAAGTTGCTGGAGTCTCAGCTTCACAGATCGAACTTGATAAGAACTTTACAGATGATCTTGATGTCGATTCACTCAGCATGGTCGAGGTCGTCGTTGCAGCAGAAGAGCGTTTCGGTGTAAAGATTCCTGATGATGCTGTTACAGATCTAGCAACGGTTGGCGATGCTGTGAACTTCATCGTTAACGCAGCTAAGTAAATACTCGCGAAATAGAAACTTTTTCTCATGAAGCGTCGCGTCGTTGTCACAGGTCTCGGGGCCACAACTCCCCTGGGCTCTGACGTTGACTCAACATGGGCAGCCCTGATTGCAGGCAAAAGTGGCGTCCGACTTCTCACCGAAGAATGGCGTGAGTTATTGCCGGTGCACTTTGCCGCTCGTGTGCACACTGAGCCTGCCGATCAAATGGAGCGGGTTGAAATGCGCCGCTTGGATCGCTCTGAACAATTTGCTCTGATCGCATCTCGTGAAGCGTGGAAAGATGCAGGATCCCCTGATGTAGATAAAGAGCGCCTAGGTGTGGTTATCGCTTCCGGTATCGGTGGAGTCATCACGCTATTGGATCAATTTGATAATCTGAAAGAGAAAGGTGCGCGAGGAGTAAGTCCGCACACCGTTCCGATGTTGATGCCTAATGGTCCGGCAGCAAATGTTGGTCTTGAATTACACGCCAAAGCGGGAGTGCACACACCAGTAAGTGCGTGTGCATCTGGCGCTGAAGCAATTGGGTATGCACTCGAAATGATTCGCAGTAACCGCGCCGATGTCATCGTGAGTGGCGGAGTAGAAGCTGCAATACATCAGTTACCTATGGCCGGTTTTGCAGCGATGAAAGCTTTATCGACGCGCAACGATGCACCAGAGCGTGCATCTCGCCCGTATGATCGCGATCGCGACGGCTTTGTCCTCGGAGAAGGCGGCGGAATACTAATTTTGGAAGAGTATGAACATGCGAAGGCTCGTGGGGCGAAAATTTACTGCGAACTTGTTGGCCAGGGCTTAAGTTCAGATGGATATCACATCGCCGCTCCAGATCCTGAAGGTGCTGGGGTGCAGCGAGCTATCAAATTCGCCTTAGCCGATGCCAATCTCTCCACCAAAGACATCGTGCACTTGAACGCCCATGCGACTTCGACACCTGCGGGCGACGTTGCAGAAGCGCATGCACTTCGCTTGGCTTTAGGAGTAGATGCCGATCATGTTGCAGTATCTGCAACGAAGTCGATGACAGGGCATCTACTTGGTGGTGCTGGAGCAATTGAATCTGTCTTTATTGTCAAAGCCTTGCAAGAAAGACTTGCTCCGCCAACAATTAATATTGAAAATCTTGATCCTGCTGTCACTATCGATGTGGTTCAAGACAAGGCGCGCGTGTTGCCTGCAGGGCAGATTGCAGCGCTCAATGATTCATTTGGATTTGGCGGTCACAACGTCGTACTGGCCTTCGCCAGTATTTAACTTAAGCGTTTTTAGCTTTTACTTCGAGACAGCAAATGTGACAGAGACAGTTGATGTCACTGTCTTTTCAATTGTTGATGTGTCATAAGCGCCACCGTCTGAGACCATTGTCGAATCAGGTGTGGTCACCTGGAAGACACCGCTTTTAACGCTCTGTACTGCGCCGACACTCCCGCCTACTGCCTTTGTAATTGCAACAGCGCGAGTCTTGGCATCAAGCATCGCCTCTTCGAGTAATTGTGGGCGAAGATCTGGAAGAGTAGAGATGTAGTACTGAGGTCCGTAGTTATTTACATTGACACCAGTTTGTAGAAGTGAACCAATTCCTTGCGAAAGTTTGTAGACAAGTTGCACATCACTTGTGCGCACGGTGATATCTCGTGATGCTCTATAGGAAAGAATGCGACCGGTGTTATTTCCGTTCTGCCACTCTTCATTGGCATAGGTTGAAACTGAACCTAAGATCATTGCATCCTTTGAGATGCCGCCCTTTGTGAGGTATTCGGTCACTGCTTCAACATCAGAGCCAACCTTTTTCACGGCATCGGCCACGAGTGCACTAGAGAGAGCCACGTTGAGTGTCCAGACCACATTATCTGCTGTAGCAGTTGTCTTGGCAGATCCGGTGACAGTAATTCCATTATCAGTGCGTGAAGCAAAACCTGCACCGACTTTTACAAGTCCACCACCAACGGCTAGCGCCATAATCAGCGATGCTGCGATAACGGTAATTGAACGGGACTTTTCACCAGAATTAAATGTGCTCATGTACTTATTCTATTACTTTTATATCGCCCGAAGTGCGATCGCCTCTTCAAACTCGACACCTCGGAAAGGTTCGAGTGCTAGCTCCCAGGCCGTTCCCAGAAGTCGCTCAATTTCCTCACGCAAAGACTCTTCATCAAAACTTTTTTTCAACCCTTGTGTCAAAAGATCTTCTGAAATCGAAATGGAGCCCAGTTCGTCAATCCTGCTGCGATGTAATCCCAGTTCGGGGACAAATCGAAAGAACTCTCCACCTGTGTCACTCTCTTCGCGCACTTCAAAACGTAGGTAGTGCCACGCCTTCAGTGCTGTTGTAATTTTTGCCGCTGTCCCTTTTCGATCACGAAACTCAACAGTTGCACGAAAAGTTCCCGCTGCCTTTGGTTGACTCTTCCACTCAAGTACGAGCCAATTTCCAAGGATGGTTTGAAGACCCCACTCGATGTGTGGGCGAAGGGCTGCAGGTGCGCTGTGAATTACAAGAAAGCCGGTGGCATGCGACGTGGATGCAGCCGAACGACTGGAAGAAGCGATCGCTTCCATAACAAACTCCTAGCAAGGTGCGCGATGTGGGTGGATTTGCGCGACCTTCCCCGATCCGCAACGCCAACTTCGCCGTATTCCCTGAGCTAGTAGATATATGGTGGCATGAGCGTGGAAAAAGGTAAAGGTGAGGTATTGGTGTAGGCAAAAATAGGGTTAGACTTGGGCTTAGTCGGACGCTTAATCAGGACCCGTTTCATGGCAGTAGTGCTTTGCTCGGTATCGCTGGCGCAAGAGGAAGACCGTGTTTGAGGATTTCTCACACACCCACATATCGAAGGAATAGTAAAACATGGCAACAGGTACAGTTAAGTGGTTCAACTCTGAAAAGGGATTCGGTTTCATTGCAGTTGATGGTGGCGGACA
>Ga0315899_10002715_pt1 | contig 19452 bp, 13 predicted proteins | sample LakEriMetagenome_2_FD_203518 | JGI IMG/M metagenome (GOLD analysis project Ga0315899, IMG submission 203518) | Freshwater fungal communities from buoy surface, Lake Erie, Ohio, United States - Buoy 4 MA112 | ecosystem: Environmental > Aquatic > Freshwater > Lake | place: USA: Lake Erie, Ohio... | reverse complement strand
GAATAGAGAGGGAGGGATAGCGAGGGAGGAATAGAGAGGGGGATGGAGAGGTGGCACCTACCTGCGCACGCTGTCACCCTTAACCTCTTCCCCTTTGCCCGCATATGCTGGCCAATTGTCGATGAGATCCATGAGCTGTGAAATGCGCGCATATGTTCGCTCAACATCCAGACTGCGCGCGGGCGTGCTCGGCCCACACTGCGCGGGTTGCTCTGAACAGCGCACACACAAAACAGAACCGTGGCATAGCCTTGCTCACTCTATTTCCCCCCCACCCCCTCTTTCTCGCTCGCTCGCTCGCGCGCGCGCGCTCTCTCTCTCTCTCTCTCTTTCTTTCTCTCTCGCTCGCTCTCTCGCTCTCTCTCTCGCTCTCTCTCTCGCTCCCTCCCTCCCTCCCGCGGACGCCGGCTTCTCTCTTCACCAGCCCTCCCCCGCCGCTCCCTACTGCTCACTGCGCCGTCGTGCAAAGTCCCTCACCACACCAAAATAGATGGGCTTCTTTCATTGCCAGAGGACGCATCCTTTGTCAAGCTAAATTTTGCGTCTTGTTTATTGACCAACTTCAGGACACTTTCATACGTCAGCGTGTATGGGTGTATGCGTGCATGTGTGTGTGTTACATTGTGCTTGTATGTGCGTATGTATGGAGCCACTACTTTGAACATGACCTCTCTCTCTCACACACACACTCTCTCTCTCTCTTTCCCTCTCTGTCTCTCGATTTGAAAATGCCAGGCGCACCCCCAAGAAAGAATCTCTTTGCTGTTGACAGTGTGTGCTATGTGCGACGTTCCGACACGTTGTGCACCGAACGACCGCACGCCACCCCCGCCCACCCGGTCTCCCCCCCGCCCATCCTCCCCTCTAAACGATGTCTTCTGTTGCTGGGTTCTGTTTCGAAGCGGAGTCAGTTGCATCTGCGTGTGTGTGTGTGTGTGCGTGTGTGTGTGTGCGCGCGCGCGCGCGCGTGAATAGCACCTGCGCCGCCATCAGCATGGATGTCGTGGTATCCGGCGCCGGTGCCAGAGTTCATTTGGCTGAGCCCCATGACGATCACACTGCCGACCACACACAGCATGCACACGGTGCCCACGAACGCAATGACTCCGAGGATCACCGAGATCTTGAAAAGCAGCAGGAGGTTGGGATACTCGGTCTCGGAGTAGTGATGGCACTGCTCCGTCATGTTGGCCCAGAGCAGCACACCCCACACCAAGAGTACTGCAGTAGTGAAGCCAGGGACGAGTTGAAACAAAAACAACGCGTTGCCGTATAGATCGGCACTGCGGGAGGGAGGGCCGAATGGTGGAGGGGGAGGAACGGTGTCTCGGACACCGAGCCGAGCCCCTTACAGGACTCCTCCGGCGTGTGTGTGTGTTGAGTGTTTGTTTTTAAGGTCAGATTTCCATGCCTCCTCCAATGATGCCTTGTAAGGCATAGGAGAGAGAGGCTGAAAGAGAGGTGAGAGTTTCGGCAGCACTTTGCGCAGATTAGAGCGGCAGGATAATTATTGAATAAGCATAACGCAGCATCCTTTGCTCCTGACACTGCGCCTCGACAGCCGCCACAAGCACTAGCTTCTGATCCTCGTTCACTGCTTTTGCTCTGAATAAATCCTCCCTCCTTATCTTTTTCCCTCTTAAGGAACTGTGAACTCCGACGCTAGACCCCATGTTAATGGAGCAGTTACTAATAAAGCTCTCTCTCTCTCTCTCTCAGGCTCTCCGCAAATTGAACTTGAACGAACGCCAGTGACCTTTGCAGATTTGGATGCCTTGTGCTGAAGTGACTCAAGACATTTGCGGAGTGACTCGAACAAGAACAGTTCCATCCTCCTGTTTGCTGACCCCCTGGGGGTCAAATATGAGGTAGGTGAGAGCAGTGTACAAATATTCCTTCTCCCAGGGGAATATGGAAAACTCCTCAATCGCAACACCCTTTGAATTGCCTTGCGCCACGTATTCGAAGATGAGGGCGTGCCCACGGCGTGTATCAGGTTTGAAGTAGCAGTCTACCACTCTGATGTAACTGCTTTCCGTCAGACCATACACTTGGAAATCCTCAAATTCTTTCTTAGTGAACTCTTTCTGGCTCTTAAGGGCCGTAGCAAGAGCTTCGTTGATGATTTCATTCTCAGTCTGCGGCTTTTCTGATCCAATCTCCACCCACTTTAAACCGAGCGTGGTTGCAAACGACTTAGCAACGTCGTAGCTCATGCTAGTTGACATAAAGGCCAGCTCAGTACCACCCTGCCTTTCCAATTCCTCGAAATCGAGAGTCATATTCTTCATGCCACGATATAAACGTTTGACCTTGTTATACTCATCGGGCTTTAATTTGGCCTCAACTTTCTTGAGCTTCTTTAGTGCCTCATTGAGCGCCCAGACGGTAAATTTGATAGGATGAGGCCGGGTTCTTGAGCGCATGAAATTATTGAACAAGCGGTAAGAACTGCTCGAGTAGAGACGCAGGGCAAGTATATGCTCAATCTTCAGCCCAGCCAATTTGCTTGAGGTTAAATTCAAAAAATCCTGCAGATACATCCCAGAATGCCCGGTGTCAAAGTCTGCTTCCGACATGGCACCGGATGAAAAACTCGCTTTCACATGCGTGGGAATCCATTTGGGGTCACAAGCACGACCCTGTTCAACATAGATAAAGTTTGCCCAGTCGTCCTCACTGCCATGTTCACGCCATTCATCCTTCATGGCTGACACCATGTCTAACATGCCTTTACCAAAGATGCCATTATCCTCCAGCCCCAGAAACTCCCTGAGGTCAGAATCAGCAGGATTGCCAAGTATCAGCTTCAAGATTTCGAATTTGTGCACGTCTCCTGCCCCTTCAATCAACTGCATGGTCGTCGCCAGAATCTCCTTTGTCACGCCGGACAGTCCGACAACAGATTTAGCCTTTATTGCTGCAGAGTCATTAGCAGCAGCTGGAGGTACTCCTCCTGTTGAAATCAAGCCTGTTTTGTCTCCTGCTGTTGCTGCTTCGCCTTTAGAGTAGAGATCAGAATTCTCCAGGCGATTATTTTCGGTGATAGCCTCGAGATCACTTCCCTGAACGAGGTGTTCACTGTCGCGGAAGATCGTAAATTGATGGGCAACCTGCTTGGCCTGTGGGGTTGAAAGAAGCGTTTCTCTAAGAGCTTTCTGCTCGTCCTCACAAAACATGGTACCGCCACAGAAGAGCTTGAGGCTGTTGTTGTGACGAAAAGGGCAAAAAAAAATGGATCAGAGATGCCAGTATTGAAAACGTTGCTATTCACATAGTTATATGTTGGTGCATGGTTATATTCATGTGTCCAAAATTTACGAAAAAATATTCTTCTGCATTGCAAATGAAAAAAAATCACCTTGCACGTCCGTTCGCGCTTAGAGCTGGTAGGTTTTGTGCCTTGTGTTTGCGTTCAGGGTTGATAGCTTTTGTCTTCAGCATTTGAGGGAGCTGTAGACCACCATTCAGGAAGCTCACGTTGATAAAAACGTTTTCATGGACACTACCTTCTTTTGACAACAGCTGAATGTCCCAATACCGACGTAGGATTACATCTGCCTCTCCCTCCGACAAAAGAAGTAGCGTCGAATCCCTTCCAAATAGAATTGCTGCATCAACAGGCCGCAAATAATGGCCTAAATCTGAAGTGAGAATCCCTCCTACACCAGTAGGTTTTTCGACAGTGTGCAAGAAGTTTCTGGTAACATAAATCGAATTGTCCCATTCGATACAACCTAATAGAAGCAAGACTCTTGAGCACACTGCATCTTTGAGTGACATGACGCCTGCATCAGGAGGCAGTTCACGGGGAGATGATGCGCTAAAGATACTCTCATAGCCCCATACTGTTTCTGACGCGGGAAGCATCCGCATCAACTGCCGCTGGGACTCACTTTCAGTCTCCTGTTGAGTTTCACGCTCGTTCTCGATTTCTCGTTCGCACGCTTCATCAAGACCTGAAGCTTTGATGAGAATGTCGGATCCAAAAAGTTCTGCGCGCTGTAAAATGAGCTCCATTGTGTGCTTCAGCATCGGATATTTATGTTGGTTCCGCTGTCTGAACCAGGCTTGCGATTTCTCCACAGCTTTTAGAGCTGTACTTTCCGTAAATGAAGCCGCGTACAAATCCGTCAGCTTCAATTTCTCGTCAATGAGCCTGAGGTTTGGCTTATTCTTGGTGGTACAAAAGTAGCTCCCCTGAGATGCCCATTCGGAAATTCCGTTCGTGATAGATTCTACCGTGTTCAACAAGACCCAATCGACAACATTCTTCGGCTGAAGATCTTCCATCCTACACAGCGTGATTGATGTCACTTTGCTGATAATTTCAGGCGGCAGCACAACATTCAGCGACTGTCCTGCGTAGAGTTGCCGCATCCGGAAGGCGGCTTGCATTAATTTGTCCTGAGTTGAACAGTCAGAGTAGTCACAGAGCATAAGACACGACACATGCATCAACCCATCGCACATTTCGCGTGCATGCACCTTGCACATGTCGGGCCCGATAGTCAAAGTAGCAATAGCATCTGACGCAAGCTTCAAATCCGCTCCCCTGCACCTGCTCTCATCAAAATACACAAACGTGTCTTTTTCCGGAACTGGGGATCTTTCGAGCAGCAATTTGTGACCTTTCAGGCTGTAGAACATCCATGCACTCTTCAAGTCATCAAAAAACACGACCCCCTGAAGCTTAGAACATTCTTGTGTAAGCAATTTCCCAATCTTAGCAGCAACTTCGTGATTCTTAAAGCCCGCCATGAGGGCGCCAGCGTCTATTAAGGCAGCACAGCCACTAGCTCGGACAGCAGCGCAAAGCACTGCATCTGCCAAGTCGCATTGTACTTGAAGACAGGTCACAGTACTCTTGGACATAAACAGGTCCATCATTTTCGCATTCGTCGCTTTGAGCTGAGTTATGTCGGGCGTGCTCTGTGCCACTTGAAGCGGAAGGAGAAGCTTATTGTCATTGGTCCCAGAAAATCCGATCACGAGATTTCGAGCATTATCTGCCAGGTGCCAGGAGTTTGTCGCTAAACGGCTCGAGAACTGCTTTGTCTCCACGGGAAGCACCAAGTGACTTAGCCAAAAGTCAATTGTCTTCATGTTGTGCCGAAAACATCTGAACATTGTGTCTAGCAAGCGCATATTTGTGAGATCAATTTTTTTGACGGAGTCTACCATTCCTCTTTCTTTCCTTGAAATCATTTTCTTCATGTGCGGCATGCTCAATTGCAACCAAGTTTTGTATTCTTTGTCTTGTTGAAGATCGCTCATCTTCAGGAGCTTTGAAAGAGCATCCTTCAACTGCTCCAGCGAGAGACCATCTTCATAATACGCAAGGTGAGTAAAAACGAGTAAGGTATCTGGATGCGCATATTGCGCACGCTCTGCAGGAGTATCGCATGCTCGAAAGGGTACAGCGACACGTGCGACATTTACAGACGAACGCTGCGCGCTCTTGGAGCGGTTGATACCGAAGTCCACGCGGTGTCGACGAGTCATGCAATATTCAAGGACGCCATACGCGAGTAAGCCACGCAACGCTAATATGTAGTCAAGTCTGGCATCGGCTTCAATTCGTACCTCTTCTGCAAACTCCTGCAGACTCATGCTTGCATCTGTAACAAACCGAAGCAATTTCTTTCTTTTGTCTTCATCAATTGTTTTTAAAAATAAAGACAAATTTTCGTTGAGCACAGACTTTGCGAGTTGCTCTATCAAATCAGCTCTACAGCTGTCTAGTGCCTTTCCTGGGATCATACGTATGCCAATGAAACTCCCGGGCTTCGCTGAACCACTGCCATTGCTTGCAATTGTTGACACCCCTGGCTGTTTGAGAGTGAGAGCGATTGCAGCGTCTGAGCTAAGATTGTGGAGAAGCGTCTGCACCATTTCCCATCGTTGTTTTCCAGACGGTAGTTCCTCACAGCTTCCGCATGCATACATGAGCTGGAACTTGTGTCGCAGAATCTCGTCGCTCTCGTCTAAAATATCGCAGTAGTCCAGGTCACGGAGAAGAGCAAGCTCCTCCATCACCAGGCTTCCCGTTTGTTGCTCTTGGTTCCGAGATACACCGGAACTGAAAAGGTTTATCTCATGCCACTTTAACTCGAGAGAGAGGCGCGACTCTGGGGCAATACATATTGCTCCACCCTCCAGCATGCAACGTGTCATGCTTTGCCTCAAGACTTGCGCTTGAGTCCAGTCAAGATGGACATCTCGATCAAATGGAACCAGGTAAATTCGTTTGCGCAAAATGCTTGCCGTGAGATGCCGATGAAAGTAATTAGAAGCCTCGGGCAAAAGAGCAGAGAGTATGTGCAGACGAAGGACTTGGCGATTTCCCGCTCGTCCGAGATGCAGAATGAGCATGGGCAGTATTACTCTTGTTTTCCCTTCTCCCATGCTGAGCTGAGCAATAGCCCCTGGATTGGACATTAGGTGCTTTGCTACCTGATACTGAACCTCACGGATTTGGAGCTGCTGTTCCATTTCAAATATCAGCCACTCGGGATGTTCTCGCACAGACCAACCTCGTTTCGTGTCCTGGAGCTCTCGCTGCAGCGCTTGAGGATCAGATCTTGCAGCAGAGAGCATGCGACGAAGTTTGTCCTCAAGAACACAAAATTCAAGCCAGCGCAGAACTCCTGCGTGAAATTCGCTTGCAGCTGTTTCTGAGAGGAAACAATTGAAGTTCTCAAGGTGCCGAGGTTCCCACGCAATCCTAGCAAGGTCTCGAATAGTTGGGATTGGAATGCGATTGATTGCGCGCTTCAACCTGAATGGGATCACCTGCCAGCTCGACAATGGCGCACCGGTGGATGCTCCCATCGCCGAGCTTCGGACAGATTTTTGGAGCTCGGCTCCAACCCTGCCAAAATCAGCGATGGGTGCAACGACATTCGTCTCAAGGTCACACACATCTGCTTGCATCTCTGCAAGCTTTCTCTTATCGGCCTCCAAGCCACTTGGTGCCTGTTCAAGTGCAGCGTCTGCGTGCTTCTCGGCTGACGTCACAAGCTCCTTGCTCTCACAAGAAACACAGTCAGCTGTGGTAGAAACGGGGATGAAACGCATGTTTCTTAAGAGTGCAAATTCAAGCTTCTTCCTCTCATCCTGAACTAAATTATAACATGTCATGAGAGACTCAATAGCCCGAGGAAGGCTACCAACCAGGACGACCTCTTTGCGCAAATTGTAGCTGTTCCAGCTTTCTGAAAGTTCTTTCAGAATCTCTTTCCCCATATGCGTGTCAGTAACCCGGCTCTCTTTGAATGGGAATTCTTTCTGACTGACGGCCTCTTCCATCCTCAGCTGTTCAAAATAATGCTGTACTGTTGTGGTTACGTGTTCGCTCGACGGCAGAGGCAGCAGATTCAGGCATCGAGGAATGGGGAGGCACTGTCCTGCGATTTTTTTCGCGCATTTTACTCCAACGCAGATCTCCTCTTCCAGTGGCGTTAAAAGCAATCTAGCGTTAAGCCGATCATGTTGTTTCTCATGCCTGTAGTGCGTCACCGCATCTGTCAGGCCACTGACATAGGCCATCTTAGGCGGAGCCGCTTTATACAGAAAATACAATTGGTTCGCACTTCTAAATGTTTCCTCGCAGAGAAGACGTATCGAAGGAGCATTCTCTGCGAATCGAGCAATCGAAGACAGATGATTACACTCATTCAGCTCGAGTGGTCGATTTATCCAGCTCTGGCGGATCAACTCTGCAGCTTTCTCGGCACCAGTGAGCAGCGACCCTCGCTCCGGGACCAGGGAAGCGGTAGCTGTATAAAGAGCAGCAAGCTGGAGCCGTGCCTCAACTCCCGTGGCTTCAATCGATTTGAGCCTGGGGTGAATATTATAGGCATGATGCTGAAGAACAGCATCGCATTCAGAGCTAATTTGAATCGTGACGATTGAGTCACCTGCAGGCTCATTCGTGACTTTTACAACTGTGCCAGCCGGTAAAATTACCTTGTACTGGAACGTGTTGTCATCGAAATCTTGTTGCAGAATCAAATACTTCTCGAACCCGAGGAGCTCATCCCTGAGACTTTGACATGACGCTAGGTGCCAGCCCACGTAATTACGAGACTGCAACTTCCCAGAATCATCAAGCTTAAAACTGAGGTCATACCTTGGAAGCTCGACAATCAGTGATTCGTCTGAATCAGCAGGGAGTAAAAAATGGATGAATTTAGTTGTTTCAAAATCACTCATCATTTTCAGGGGGGGAGATATCTTAGATATCTGCACGAATCTGTCCTTAGACTGACAATCACGTAAAAGCTGTGCGCTGCTCAGAACGTGACTGATTTCATCTTCTGGAAGTTGAAAGCATGTCCACTCATTTGTCCCTGTAGGGTCATGGATCAGGAATTGTGCAGAACGCCGATCGAAAACAATTGGTCTCAGCACGATGAACCTCTTCGACCGACAATACCAGTGGCTGTGCAATGCCCGGAGGCGGGAAGGAAGATTGTTGCCCCAGATTTCAATTCTGTCAGGTGTGCCGTCCAACAGCTCGAACACTTCGTCGCTCTCTCTCGATTCGATGCAACGGACCTCCTGAATCACCAGATCTCCGCTGGGTGAGAAGAAAAATTTGTAGATGCATCCATGGATTGGCATGCGGGTTTCCAAGACGTTATTTGCACTCTTTTGAACTTGGAAATTACGATTCGGAAAAGATCGTTGAAAAAGGGGATGGTCGAGAATGGAGTTTGGCAGCCGAGCAAGTGGCAGACCATTAACAAGTAAGCTTCCTGAGAGTAGATTGACGCTGTATAGCTCATTGTCTGCTGAGATGGCCTCAAAGCACGTAGATGCAAAGCCTTTAACGGCTGAATTTTTCCATGCGAGGTTTTGCGGGATCTTCGTCAACACTTCTCTGACTGCAGCACTGAGAATTTCTGGGTCTTTCTCGATATAATCTATCAGCTCATTCATGCGTGCTGCAAGAATTTCTTGTGTGACTCCCATCAGTTCTTGCACAGCTGCATCATGTTTGGTTTCTGTGCCAAATATTCTGCTATTTTCAGTCAAGATTGACAAGGCGCAGAGCTGACGGGCATCATCACTGGAGAGCTTGGCAGATCCAGAGTGGCAAAGAATTGCGTACATAAAGAAGATGCAACACTTCGCCATTTGGAGCGCAGATTTCGTGCTATCCTCTGGAGTCTCAGGAACCAGGCCGGATATGTCATCCAGCTCATCTTGTGCCCACTGCTTTGCAATGGAAGAACATTCCATAGCGATTGAGCGACATGTTGCATCCCACTGCCCTGCATACGCAGCCATATTTGCTACCACTGGCATTTTCAAGTGATTACGCCGTGTTGGGCGCAGATCATCAGCAATGTCCTTGAGCAGGTCCCCAAATGTTGACCAGAAGTTCCCTTGCTGGCGATCGGTCTTCCATATGAATGTAGGATCTTGCCCAGCCGAGAGCTCCCCTAACTGATACAGAGATTGTTGAATGAGCTTCCGAACTGCAAGCTGTGTTTTTTGTGTTGATGAGATTCGTTAGTTGCAAGCAGAACAAAGGACGCATGCAGTCTTCCAAAACACACGCAAACGCAAATGTACCTCTTGCAATGGCAGGCTACGATCACGCAAGGCGACGCAAATTTTGCGATCCTGCTGATTTGGATATGATCTAACAGCCCCAAAGCAAACATACTCTGACTTGCTCAACCACTTTGGCATGGCATGTTGAGCGGCAACAGCGACGTTGCCTCGTGTCTCGTTATAACAAAACTCTAACGCGGCACCTCCTAAATCGCCGAAATGGTACATTGGCATTGACCACTGCATGGATTTTGCTTGCGCCGGCAGAGCCTCAGTGAAATAGTGCACCCTCGCACGGTAATTGACTGCCGAAAATGGCGAGAAATAATGGTTTCGCCTGTCAAGCTCGAAGTTTCCGCCTCTCCACCACAGACCTGGATTGATTTCGTCAGGATACCAAACACCGTCACTGCTAGACGTGTATGTCATGACACTAGCTGATCCGATCCTCATCCCCTCGGGAGCCTGGCTGGATGAAGCCAAAATGACCGTAGTATCTCTTGGACTGCAACTTCCATCATACTTCACATAGTACTGGGACCACATTGTCAACGGGTCAATCTGTTTCACTGATAATTCGATATTTTGACCATTACCCTCAACACTTGCGAGCTGGACAGAGTTCCCAGGCGGCAAGAGCATCTGCTGTGCCACGAAGCTCAAGTGTGAAAGTACCTGGAAGATCTCAGGCATTTGTAAAAAGAAAATGATGGCCATGGCCGTCGTTCGAGTTTTAGGGAGTGGTTGGAGTATTGATGGAGGAGGAACATCCTCTTGCGCAATGTCCTTCGTGGTATTTGAAATTTTGCCTTGCACAGCTGACAATTGGCTTTCCAAGTTAGATGCAGACACCATCGTGACAAAGTTTTTTACCCTCTTGTACATGGAAGGCTTTGTGATGTCAACCCGAAGCTGTAGCTCTTCTGATTCTAGTTTCTGTAATTCAGTTTTCAGCTGTTTGATTCGCGCCTGCTTTTTCTTTACCACTTGCCATCGCTCCTCCTGCCGCTTTGTTGAAGCCTTGTTATCTTCCTCCCAAATTTTAGTCATTTCACACGACTGCTCTGCAAATTGGCTGGCAAAAATGAATGTTTCATCGCCAGGTCGTGTGGAAAAGATTGTGTTTCTTCTCCCTAAATTCGTTCTTAGGTAAGAGGCAATACCTTGTGCAGCATCGACGGCAAGCCTGTCAGAGAGAACGAGGTGCTGCAGATCTGAAGCTTGCAATGGCACTTTAAAATCTTGAAGCAGAACATGTTGACTGCAGGCCGCCTGATGGGCCAGACAAAACGCCGCCCACACAACAAGCAGCTCCCGACTAAGGATTTCGACTTTCATCTGTGCTTGAGTAATCTCATACTGACTGACAACTATCCGGTACCTCTCCAGAATGGGTACCATGGCCTGAATTTCGTCTTGTTTCAGAGTCTTTTTCTCCTTCATCCGAGTGACTGCGTTGGTGAAAAAAATATTTTCCACTGAAGTCATCACAATCTGTAATGCCATACGCTTACCACGCGTCAGCCCAGCTGGTTTGAAGTACGAGGAACCTGACTGGGCAAAATCGGTTGCAAGCAGATTTTGAATTCCAAAAGCTGCCCATTCTTCTTTCGTGAATTTCATCTGACTCTGTAAAGCGTTTGTCAGCTCCGAATTTGTGAGTAGACGGCCCTCTGTGGGCCGAGTTTCACCAATGCTACACCATGTCAAACCAAGTGTCGGAGGCGTCAGCAAATCATGATCCATCCACTTTAGCGCGCTCGCAAAGCTGCTGGTCGGCTTCAATGGCGCAGGGAGCAACGACAAATTGTTCAGCGCCAACTTGCGACGCTCTTCAATGCTCGTCATATCCTTATTCGGAACAGATTCCTGTGGTATATTGAACTTCAGGTCTGTGGTGTTGAAGTCTGACTTCCGTAGACTCAAGGGCCTTTCCGGGTGAAGCATTCTGGAATCGCATGCCTGCTGAGAGCGATCTTGCAAGACTCGCTGAATTTCGTTACGTACTGCTACGCAACGGGCTTCAAAGGCAGCAGCCTCGTCCTCGTCTTCCAGCACAAACGTTTCCACGGCACTGGCCAGCATTTGCATGATTCTATTGACGTGCTCAGGTGTGGCGCCTGCAAGCGATGTTGCTGCACTCATTAGCTCGGTCAGCCAAAGATGTAGGTGAGCCATGGCACTTGCGGAAAGCCCAGGTCGTGCGCTGTCTATGAGCAACGTATGTATCACAGCCTGAAAAAGCGACCATGTATTGTTGCGAGCTTTTCCGTCAACAGAACGTCCTACATCAGTAAAGCCCCCGCGTGGGTCCTTAATCGAAATTCCCTCCAAGTCTTTTGTTTCCAGGTCAATTGTGCTTATTGCTTCGATCAACACGGCCAAAATCATATCCTGCACAGCAACATAGTGGATGTCAGTGGATTCGACTAAATTTAGGAGGTTCCTTTAGAAGGTTCAATTTGCAGCACAAGGAGAGTGCAAGTGCAGAATTACCGGGGTCTTTTCATGCATTCGATTTTTCTCCTCCCTCGCACGCTCCGCACGGCTTAGAAGCATGTCTGCTCGCCTCAAATACACACGAAGATGGTGGATTTCAATGCTGCCGACGAATAAAAGTTTTGCGTCATGCATGCCCGGTCTGGAAGTGTATTGACGGCAACCCTGAATCTCAAAGTTCCATCCATCGGGTGCAATTATCTACATTGAGCACATTTAGACAAGTCATTGTGAGGGCAAAAGATTTGATTTCTTTGCTCGAATGACAGCAAAGCAATCAATTGCAGCATCTGTATCTTAAGGGGAAAGGAACTGGGTTGCACAGATGATCACCTGCAGCAACAAACGGTCCATGACAGGATTCAAGACCAAAAGCGCGCAACCGTACTCATCATACCACCTAACTTGGGGAAACGTGCTCAAGCCCACCATGTTCTCCAAAGCGCATTTCGTGGACGTCAGGGCTTCCTTTTCTGGCATACTAGGGTTCCAAGCCCACTTGCTGAATTTGTGCTGTTCGACAAGACTGCAAAATATGCTAAACAGTGAAGTCCATTGCTTCATGTCCATCTCAGACATGGTATTATCAAGAGCAACAGCTCGTCTCATCACCTCTTCGGCATCATCGCTTTGGGCCCACACAAATGAAATTTTTGCGTCTACTTCGTGGTTCAAGCCTACTTCCACGCCCCAAAGGTTCCGCCATATGACCCAGAGGCGTTCGCGCTCAAGGTGAAACTGAAATTGCGACAGCTCAACATCATCTTCAAGCACTTCGCCGCAACAGACAAGAACCTGCTGATCCTCTGGTATATGCCACTTCTGAGCAATCTGCCGCTTCACGTCTCTCACGCCAGAATCCGCGATGCATATTCTCAAAATAAACACGTCTTGACGTCCGCAAGAAGTCACGAGAGCAGGGATAACCTTGAAGTTTTTGGCTTCTTCTTTCAAGGCTGAAAAAGTGAGATTTTGTTTTTCAAAAAGACCTTTCTTCATCTCAATGACTCTATGTGTTCCCTGATTTATATTGTCAAAGACGGACCAAGCTTCCGGATACTGCGGAAACATTTTCAGCAACGCACCAACCAAGTCAAGACCCCCTGTTTCAATATCTGCAGCAGAATCAACCATGCTTGTCATTATACTGCTGCGAAACTCCTCCAGCATCTCTGTCACGTGATTTGCTGCTTCGGTGGCTTTTTGTTCAATGGCAAGACTGTTCATGTGTAACAACACATGATTCACTGCGTTGAATTTTTCCGAGTGAAGCTCACTATCATACATTCTGATCATGTCTAAGAGCTGTCTGAACTCTCTCATCAATGAATCTGGGAAGTAGGCCTGGCTAGGATTGCTACTCATGAGCATGGAAAACGTTATTGGAGTCTGGATGAGGCTGTCAAAATGATTCTCGACGACCTCGGGTATCTCTGCCCTCAATGCTGACATGCATGCCAGAAATTGATTTTCGAGCAGTGAAATGAATGCCGGTTGTATCACTTCCATGGCAAGTTCTAGAAACTTCTGAGAGCTGTTCTTTTTTAGTGTCTCCAGATCATGTTGATCACCATAGATGAAGGCCACATCCGGACCCCGCAAGGCCATCAAACGATCTATTTTCGCAAAATAATGTGAAATCATCGAGACAGAGTCGAACGATTCTTTGGGCAGACGGGACGTAAGAGGCGAACGATTCGTTTTTGCTTCGTCAGAAAGGGGTGGGTAAAGAGGCCTGTCGGAAGAAGGATCTTCGCAGCGCAAAAATGCAACAAGGCTATGCAAGGTCCACCCGTTCTTCCCCGAATACACACAATATTGAACGAGAGCATCATGATGTGTATCACAGAATTCCTTAAGACTGCTTTGGAAGCTTTGATTGCGGCCCTCCAGAAGCTCTTTCTCTTCAATCTGAAGGGTTTCATTTTCCTGCCTTTGAAAGCTTGATTCCTCGGATTTGATTGACGTCGTTACGCTGTTGTAAAGTGGCTGTACGTGTTCACAATCTAAGAAGGCGTCGAGACAGCAAGCGTCTTTCAAGATCTTCAGGTAATACCGGAGCTTTCCTCTTCCTTCTGGAGTGTAATCCTTCAAATGTTCGCCAATAAAAGAATGCCATTCTTTGCAAACATTAATAATTCTCGTCAGAAGCGAGCGGTCTCGATCGCTCAGAGATGTCGTGAAAATTTCTTTCGATACAAAAATTGGCTTCACCGAAAGTATTGCGTGAATGATATGTTGCGCATTGCTGGTATTGTTGTGTCTTTGTAGGGGGTCGAAAAGAAAAATTTGCGTGTGCATGTCAATGTGCAGATCTGCTTCTTCTCTGGCCATATTCGCAATCTCCTCTCTGAGCACGTCGTGAGGTATGTCTTCGTCAGAGGAAACTTTGTTGACAACAAAGAGCATGCTCTTTGTATGTTCGGACAGAATCGTCTTGTCAGAGCCAAAGAGATTGAAAAGAGTCTCAATAGTTTTTTTCACAAGATAACCTCGGCCACTGTCAAGCGCTGTGGCATCAAGAAGCACAACCACTACCAATCCCTTTGCTTGGGAGGCTCTGAGCAGTCGTTTTAGATTCACAGCATTTGCAATGCTCATTTCGGGCCCACCAGAGTCCTCGAAGCCTGGCGTATCCCAAATGACAAATTCCTGACCAGGGATTGAAATATGCTGTAAAACGCGAGTCTCCGATTTTCTGGCGGAAAACCCTATAGTAACCACGGGATCTTGCGCTCCTCCGCGGCCTCGACTCCGCACGCGAAGTGCATTTGGCCTGATACGGAGTCGACGTGCCTCGTCCTTACCCACTGGTTCCAACTCACAACCAGCCAAACTGTTAATAAAAGTGCTTTTTCCTGCTCCTGTCAAGCCCATGACAACAACGTTGGTCTTGTTGAAAGATTCATCTGGTGGGTATCCAGCCCGCACGTTTAGCAAGAGATTCTTGATCACCTCATGAATGTCATGGGCTTCGTCCGCCTCAAGTTGCCTCCCCGAAGCATGAGGAAGATATTCATGAGTCCTGAAAGATTCTGGACTCGAGGTTATGCGGACCCCCTCCAGGATATCATCAGGAATCGCTGCTGCTGCAATACTGTAGCTGTCCGACAGTGGGGAAAAGGGCTTCTCAACCTCCACGTCTCCTCCTATCCTTTCTGATTGACAGTGCGAACCGTTGTCGCCCCCCTCCGCATTAGGCGCCTCCTCCTCGGCATCACTTGCAGATGCTGATCCAAAGCCCGATCCGCCGCCAAAGGTACTCCCTGATCCAGAGGCTGCGGGAGCCCCAAACGCAGGGACTGAGTCGGGAAATGTGCTGATACCCACAAGCTCTTGACGAGCCTGCTCTGTGCCAACGCTGCTGAAACTTCTGTTCGCCGATCCAAAGCCAGAGTTGCCGCCAAAGGCAGTGCCTGATCCAGAGGCGGCGGGAGCACCGGGAGCCGATGCCCCCATCCCGCCGCCGAAGGCACTTGCGGATGTCGAGCCCCCCCCGGAAACACTCCCCGATCCAGAGTGACCGAAAGCAGGAGCCGATGCTGCTGCGGTGTGGACAAAGGTGAAGCCTCCAGATTGATCTGGAGCAAAGGTGAATGGTCCTTTGGCGGTATCGTGCGCCTCCACCTCCCGTGCGCCCGCGACGATGCTGGCCAAACGTAGTTTGCGAGCACCGGGACTGGGGTGCCGGGTGCGACCTGTCACGGCAAGATCTGCCGGCGGAGCACGGGCGCCGTGGGTTTCGGCGGCCTGCTGGGCTCGATTCGTCCACGCTGGTGTCGGGATCAGCACTCTCGACGCTGGACCGTCCTGCCCCAGTGACGATATCCGCAGCGCCTGTTCGGATGCGCGTGTATGTCAAGACATGCAGCGCACATACACACATAGACACACACAGACACACCCAGACACACCCGCCCTCTCTGCTCTCGCATCCTTGTGTGTCTCATGCTCTTTTCCTGCCGTCGCTGTCACCTGCTTGCCGTCCCCTTAGGGCCTAGCCCCCTTCTCTGAGCAGAAAATCAGCACTAAAATGCGTGGCGGGTATAGCGCTGACACTGCTGAGTAAGGAGCGCTTGCACCACCAGGAGGTTGGCATCGGATGCCAACCTATATCGGCATGAAATATAAGACGCACGCGCACGCGAGTAAGGGAGGCTCAGACCTCGGCGAGCTCAGGGTCGTCGTCAACAAACGTTTTGCGCGATATCCGCAGCGCCTCCTCAAGTTGCCGCATCTCCTCCTCATATACGTTCTCCCCGCCGGATTGTGGCACGCTCAGATCATGCTCCTCTTTCTCCTCCTCCTCCTCCTCCAGCTTGTCTTCCGCGACACCGTCAAAGATGAACTCAGAGTCGGAATATTCATCAGGGACATCATCTACACTTGATTTTTCCGTGGCATTGCTGTTACTTTCGGCTGCTGCGGCCTTGGCCAGACTCTGTAGCAGTATTAAGGTGTTTTCAACCTCCACACCATTCATAATTTTGAGGGGATTCACTTCCAGTGGTCCGACGACGTCGGCAACTGCTGTGACGACCTTTGTGAGGTATACTACCCTTGACTCCTCGTCCTCTACATTCTCAGGCTCCATGTCGAAGTCTGTGAGCACATCTGGACCAGGAAATCCCTGTCATACCACACACAGTCATTCCGAGCGAGAGTGTTGTAAGTGTTGGATTGCGCATGAGGTGACGCAAAGCATACGCGATGCCGCAAATTGTCCCTCGTCACTACATGAGGTGAGTAGTGACAGATAGGTCAGACATAGACATAGACAAATAAGCATTTGGATATGCATAGCATGTACAGTATGCATGTACATGCGCATACGAACATGTATATGCAAGTTTACATAGATTGCTTATAGATATAGATATAGCATCGGATATAGCCTAGATATAGATAGAGGTATGTTATGTATGTATATACACATGCCACCAGAATATTCAGGACTTCAAGTTATACTAATCGCAACCCGGTGACAGCTGAACACATGCATGCATATGTGTCTGCATGCATGTACACGGGTCAATCTGTTGGGACACACGCCCGCATGCACGCGCAACGCGCAAATACCGAGTTGCGTTGAACCTCGGAGATGATAGCATGAAGAAACTGAAAGCTCGGCTTCTTCAGGAGCTCGTCCTCCAATGCGGGCTGCAGCAACCAGCTCAGTGAGTTGAGGTTTCCAACTGGCGCTGCTGGAATGAGTCACTCACGATCACGATCACATGCCAAGGAGTTTGGAGTTGATGGAGTAACAAAGCGTGGGCTTATACAACGGCCAACAAACGGTCTAACCGATCCAAGGAATTGGTTGACCGTTTATAGACCGTTTCAAGTTTAACCCCCTGCACGCCGCGCGCAATCACCTTCTGAATGATCTTGCCCAGAATTTGTTGCGTCTCTTCGACTAGGTTCCCGAGATCTGTCATTCTTGCGAAGCTCTGAAGTGCATGAAAGTGTGTAGAGTCGAGCACGACCGTCTACAGGGACCCCAGCTCCTCTTAATAAACACGCCGCGCGAGCCCCCGCGCAGGGGCACTGCGTAGACACAGAGTCACAAGGGGCGACAGTACGCGGCGGCGCCGCCCCTTCGCGTTGCCCAGCGGCAACGCCAATCGAGCACTTTGATACTTTGATACTTTGATAGAGTCTAGTTCGTGGCAACGTAATCATCCGCAAGGCCCAGAAAGCGATCCAGGTCCTGGAGATGAATGCCGCCCACGGCGGAGGTCATGGCCAAGGCACTCCCTGATCCACGAGGGAGAAGATAAGGGCAGTGTCTGCGGTCAGTTTTTTGAGAGAAAATGGAAAAGAATGTTATCGCAACGATTCAACAAAAATGTACTGGTTTTGTGGGTAATCGCAACGATTCATAAATTTCTTTTGTTCTCTCTGTGCAGAGATGAAGTGATGCCGTGCACTCCCCGTGCGCGCGCTGAGCACGTTGGGTGCCTCGCCGCTGCATGTGCACACGCGCCTGATGGAGCTGGCGGCGGGATGTGCCCGGTGCCCTTTGGCTGCCTTCCTCGACGCCGTCCAGGAGCCAATGCACACACACACACAACAGAACTCAGAAACGGCCCTCCACAGGGCTGCGTGGGCACGGCACCCTGCAATGGCGCAAGCCCTTCTGAGAGCGGGGGCGGACGTCAAAGCGAAAGATGTGCTCTCGCGGACAGCACTCCATGTCACTGCCTTTCGCGGGCAGCATGCGGTGGCCCAGCTGCTGCTGTCCGACGGGCGGACATCAACGCGACAGACGAGAGTTTCTCGCGGACAGCACTCCACAACGCTGCCATTCGCGGGCACCATGCAGTGGCCCAGCTGCTGCTGTCCGCGGGGCGGACATCAAGATGAGCGACGAGATGGGTGACACAGCTCTGGATTTGGCCCATGCCATGGGCCATTGCGAGGTGGAGGCGCTGCTCCGGCAGCACGGCGGCGCCGAGCACATCCAGTTTCAAGTGCAGGGGCACTTCACCGACTCAGTCCAAAACTCCGTTGTACATTTCAAAATCAAAGAAACGACACGATTAGACAAACTGCTTCAGGCTTACTGCGTGAGACAGAATCTGGGCATGCAAGAGGTGAATTTCTATTATAACGGTGGACGGGTGATGCAGGATGATACTGCACAGAAGTTGAAAATGGAAGAGTATGAGGTGATTGAGGCCATGCCTGCTGAGTCCGTTCTCAAAGACTACCAGGAACGCGTGCTAATGCAGCGCCCCCCCTCCGCCTACTTCATTTTCTCTGACGAGAAGCGCAAGGAGGTGCGCGCAGTCTTGTCCGTGGCCCGGCAGGCGCCGCATGCTCGCTCGTTGACTTGCGCTGCTGCACGGGAGCTAGCGCGCCGTGCCCGCCGCTTTCTACGCGTGGCAACATGTCCTCGCGCAAGTGGGTGGTTGAACAGTGGTGACACAACCGTGGTCTATCTTCTTCCTCTGTGTCAGGCCAAGGAGGCCAATGCAGAGAAACCGCTCTCTGCGAAGGAGCTGGGCGAGATGTGGAAGGCTCTGTCCGAGGAGGACAAGGCCCCCTTAAACGTCAAAGCTGCCGAGCTCAAGGCCGCGTACGACGCCAACAAGCGACTCTATGTCGCAGCCTTGACCGACGGCACCGTTGGCTCAGTGCCTCCGGCAGCCATCAGCTTTGCGGATGACGCAGAGAGAGTGTGTGTTGTTTATTGGTACTCAATTGACACAGACGAGGAGGCATTCCGCGATATTTCTTTCAGTCTGCCCCCTATGCCGGACTGGCAGTTGCCCATTGACGCCTATGCCCGTGTGCTGACGAGAGGGACCTAAGCGTTGCAATGATTCTACTGATTTCTGGTTTTCACGACAGGGCCCCGCCAAGGCCAAGTCCGCGTACATT
>Ga0315899_10002714_pt1 | contig 19457 bp, 12 predicted proteins | sample LakEriMetagenome_2_FD_203518 | JGI IMG/M metagenome (GOLD analysis project Ga0315899, IMG submission 203518) | Freshwater fungal communities from buoy surface, Lake Erie, Ohio, United States - Buoy 4 MA112 | ecosystem: Environmental > Aquatic > Freshwater > Lake | place: USA: Lake Erie, Ohio... | reverse complement strand
TCACAGGAAGTGGTGGATTGCTCGGCGTTCTTTGCGGGCTCATGTGCGGCCCTATCTTTCATTTCGTCCGTTGGTTACTAGTTCAAATCTCGCCCGAACTATTACCACCCACCATCATGACGTTGGAACCACGAATCGCACTCTGGTCGGTGCTCCTTTCGGTGTTCATCTCCTTGGGGGTCGGACTATTGTTCGGACTTTACCCGGCCCGACGCGCCGCTGCGATGAATCCGATCGAAGCCCTCCGGCACGAATAGCAAACACAAAAACCGCCAGTAATGTTTATCACCGCAGTTCCTTGCGGCAATTCGTATCCGGTTCAACAGCTTGTCCTACTTGGTCCACGGGGTGATCGAACAAGTATCGCCATACGGCCGCGTGGACATAGCGTCCCTGATTATCCTTGACAGCAGCTTTTCCAGGAGTGACGCAACTGTGCGCCCGTTTTTCGTCATGGTTCACATCCGCGTCGGTGATCAAGCGGCGCGAGTTCCCAAACGGCGGACTCACCAGGTCCACATCGACCAGTGGTCCATACTTGTTGAGGCCCAACATCTCCCAGGACCTGCAATAGTGATCGCCAGTCCAGCCTTTATCCAGCACATGTGAGAAACCAAAAAATCGCTCTTTGGGGGTAGCCGACGGTAGCGATTGCCACGATTCGTATTGATCTCTAGGTCCACAAAACATCACGACGCGATCTACCCGCTGATGCAACGCGAATCTTGCGGATGTTGTCGCGCCATGGGATGCACCCGACATAATTACCCTATCCCAAACCACGGAATCGTTCTTCGGGCTCAAGAATTCGTTCCACTGCCCATCGGGGTCTTTTTGCGATAGCCATTTCAAAAGTTCTAGGACTCGATGCTGCATGCCATCCGGTTTTGCAATCGCCACCAACTCGCTGAAATCCTCACCGGTTGCAGCCTCCAAACGAATCTTCCCTAAAGCGTACCGATCCTCCGGCGGTGGTTCTTTGCCAAAGCGATTGAACCATCCATTGGCGTAATGAACTCGAATCACGTGGAACCCTTCGTCGGCCAAGAAGTGGAACAATTCAGGGCTGTATCCCATCATCCATACCACCAACCGCTTTTTCGCAGGTGCTGAAGGATTCCTGCATGCGTGGCCAAGATCCTGCGGTTTGCCATCTCTCTCGAGGAAAAAGTCGATTTCTGGATATGATCGAACGTCGGGATCCAGATCGCTAGCTCGCGCGCTGTACTCGATGCGATCGGACCGATCGCGATCTTGAGCCATACTCGTTTCCATCGCTAACGCTACCATTGGAACGAGTCCTAAAATTGGGATGAGCCATCCGCGGAGCATGTTCGTTCTTTCGTATCTATGAGGTTCGATCGGGTTGAGTCACCGAAGGCTCCATCCTACACTTTACTGGTGAGGATTGCATTCAACGCCGCCTTATCAACGTTTTTTACCAACTTCGACTTATTGCTATCGCCGTCGGTTCGCCAAGTTAGTTCTAGATCGTTGGCTGTTTAGATTCTTGGTGATTGCGAAAGGATTTCGTGAAACTATTCTTCACCGATCGATTTGTTTTGCCGTTGCCCGACGGACACCGTTTTCCGATGTCCAAGTATCGGTTGCTACGCGATCGATTGGTGGCATCGCCGGCCCATCGCAACGATATCTTCCTTGAACCACCCGCAGCCACAATCGACCAACTCAAACTCGCGCACGACTCGGAGTATGTCGAGCGCGTTGTAAGTGGACGATTGACCGAAATGGAGTTGAAACGGATCGGTTTTCCATGGTCGGAAGCGATGGTGGAGCGATCTCGCCGCAGTTCCGGTGCAACCCTTGCTGGGGCTCGGGCTGCATTAATCGACGGCGTAGCCGTGAATCTGGCGGGAGGTACGCATCATGCCATGACTAGTGCAGGAGAAGGGTATTGCGTCTTCAACGACGCCGCCGTGACCGTGCGCACACTTCTTACCGAGCGAGCGATCGGGCGAGCGTGTGTGATCGATTGCGATGTGCATCAAGGGAATGGGACTGCCGAAATATTAGGTCGCGACCTGGATGTCTTCACGTTCTCTATCCACTGCGCGAAGAACTTTCCTGTCCGTAAGTTTCCCAGCCATCTCGACATCGATTTGCTCGAAGGAACCGAAGACGCAGAATACTTAGACCTGCTTCGAAGCGGGATCGCGCAGGTCCTACAGCATGGTCCTTACGATCTAGCGGTTTACCTCGCTGGCGCTGACCCTTATGTCGGAGATCGCCTCGGTAAACTTCGACTCACTAAAGAGGGGTTGCGAGCTCGGGATCGATTGGTTCTTGAGTCGTTACAGACTCATCGTATACCAGTCGCGATCGCAATGGCGGGCGGGTACGCCCCAGATGTCAATGATATTGTCGATATCCACCAAGCTACCATTGAAGAATGCAAAAGGATTTCAGGCTAGCCGACTCCTCAAGATATCGTGAGCGACTTTGGCGCTAGCCGTCGGTGTCTCGAGGGACACTCAAACCCGAGACAACTATCATGCTATTCGGCGCGATCACCAAACCACGGACCTAGCGCCTTGCTGCTCACAAAAGCTAGTTACTCTCTTCTAACCCGCACGCGAAGCGTGCAACCAACGTGAGCGACTTTGGCGCTAGCCGTCGGTGTCTCGAGGGATACTCAAACCCACGACAACTATCATATTATTCGGCGCGATCACCAAACCACGGACCTAGCGCCTTGCTGCTCACAAAAGCCAGGATGGTTTCTGGTTGTCCTATTGCTTACCAGACGACTTTTTCAGCCGGAAACACCGGGCCTTCGAGGCAGGTTCTGCGGTAATCCCACTCTCCATCTTCTTGGCGAATCTTGGCAACGCATGTAAAGCAGATTCCAATTCCACATGCCATTGGGGTCTCCAAGGAAACTTCACACGGGACACCGTACTTCGCAGCAACCTTGCCCACACCTTCCATCATCGGCTCAGGGCCACAGCATGCCACTCGCACGGAATGCTTCGACTGCTGCAGCAATTCCTCAAGCACTTCAGTGACTCGACCTCGGTGCCCCATCGAACCATCTTCGGTCGCAACCCGAACATCCACCCCGCGGGCATCAAACTGATCGAGCCCGGCAAGGTACTCCGCCGTCCTTGCACCATAACACAACGTGACTCGCTTGGCATAACCGCTTGGGGCCGCCGGCTCGCCGTACGATTCCTTGCCAAGTGCCGCACTGGCGAGCGTGAGCATTGGCGTGATCCCAACGCCACCCGCCACGAGCACTAAATGCTCGATGGCAGCCGTGCTAAACGGGTTTCCTAAAGGCCCCCATATCTCGACTTTATCGCCAGGGGATCGACGCGATAGGGATTGAGTGAACTTGCCCTTCACAACGTAAACCACGCTGATCGCATCTCGTTCCCCTTCTGCGTTCCGCGAGACATCGTACAGCGCCAATGCACGCCCGATCAAAGGATCATTGCACTGGGCGAGCCGCACCATGAAAAACTGGCCTGGGACCGTTCTCTGCGCGAGCTCAGGCGCCGACACGGTCAGTTGCCATGTATCGCGCGCGATGAGCCTGTGAGACAGAATCTCGGTAGAAATAAACGAAACTGCGTTTGCAGTACGGTCGCATGTGGAAGTGTGAGTCATGCGTTCAAGCTTACGCCTTGCGCGACTTCACTGCAACCGCTGACGCCGCCCCTGCCGCGCGGGCTTTGGACATGGCATAGGCAACCGCACCCATCGCGATGATCAGCAACTGACTGGATACGAAAACCGCGATGTTTCGCACCGAATCCCCCGGGTCGCCACCGTACGCATGCAAACCGATTCCGAGGATATTCGTCCCGAACATGGACCATGCGGTAACGATATTGCCTGCCACGGCAAACATTGAAAACCCGAGTGGACCGACCAGCCGATCCCACTTGGCATGGAGCAAAAGCGCGTTCCAGAGCACGATCATGAGGGCTCCGTTTTCCTTCGGATCCCAGCCCCAGAATCGGCCCCAGCTGTCATCCCCCCACAACCCGCCGAGCACCGTCCCCACGAAACTGAAGAACATGCCGAAGCAGACTACTCCGTAGCAGACACGGAACAACGTATCCACCAACGTCGAAACCTTCTGGTCACTTGCCGATGATTGGATCCACGGCTTGGCGAACAGCAGAGCGATGATGCCTATCCCTAAGAACCCAGCCAGGAAAGTCGCGCTGTACCCCAAGGTCACGCTGATCACATGCGTCGATAACCAAAACTGGGTATCGAGGACGGCTTGCAACACCGGCATTGAATCCCCGATGTCGAGCCCGTACGCTACTTGAAGGGACAAATAGCCCGCGATCGAAGCCACCAGCAAAGAGATCGATATCGGAAACAATGCTTCCGCAATTACACACGCCAATACAATCGCCCATCCGATGAATACCGATGCGGAATAGAGGCTAACCACAGGAGGGCGTTCCGAAATATAGATACGGCATGCTATTGCGATCGTATGCATGCACAAGGTCATCAAGCAGACCCAAAACGCGGCTTGTCGCAAGTACTCTTTTCCGAGCGCCAACCCGAGCAGCGATATCAATCCTGCGATGATGTAGAGCATGTACGAAATACCGATCGGATTGAAGTACTCATACCAGGCCTCAAATCTCGCCTTGCTCGAACGCGAAACTGCACCGTATTTGTCAGCGAGCATATCGTCGTAGTTGGCAACGGCTGTGTTGATTTCTTTGCTCTTGCTGACGCCACCTCGAATCAATCGTGTCAGTTCACGGAACTGCGATGTCGGATTGTCGAGCTTGGAACTATCAAAGTTTGCAAGAATCTCATAGAAGGCGGGCACGTATGCATCCCAACGTGGAGGGGGCTCCTTTGGATCCAGATTTTTCGCCACATCGCGCGGTGGGATGATCGCAGGTGGATTTTTGGACCTGAGTGACGCAACAAGCTTCTTCAGTTGTTCCATCGCTTGCCCAAGCTTTTCAGGCGTGTCCGCTTGACGCATGATTTCATCGATCGGTTCATAAGCGTTCCAGACGCCGTAGAAAACAATCAGCTTGGACTGCACGTCCATGAATTTCTTCTCATCGAACGTCCATTCCTCTTGCTTGCGATCCAGGATCTTTCGAGTTTTTTCCTGCATCGTTTCGAGCTTAGCTCGGATTTCGTTCACCGAGTAGCAGTTGCTCTTATGACGCTTGAGCCCAAGCTGGTCAAGCACCGATTGAGCATCGATGCGGATGAGTGGTGCATCCTCCACCCAAGCTTCATGCGCCATAACACTCATCAGCCACTGCGCCGCAGTGACTTGTTTGCCAGTTGTCTGGCCACCCTCGTAACTATGGCCTTCTTGAGTGAGTGCGTACGGTTTGTTCGACAACGCCTTCAGGATCTGCGCACCAACGCTCGACAGAGGCTTGATACGACCCTCGTGTTGCACCGGCAAAGTTCCGATGCGGTACCAGTCGATTTTGTCCGATGTGACGGAAGGGGTACGGGCTTTGGACAGTACATAGCCACCCACTCCAATCACCGGAACGAGCAGCGCAGCCAGCAGCATCGGTTGCCGTACAGGCATCGCAAACGCATTGCGATCGTATCGCGATGCGAAACGCGTCAGAGTGATGCTAAAGTGGGCCAGCATTCCCAATCCGACCAAGACACAGGAAACGTAAGGGATCAACCAACCTGCGTTGGTGACCACTTGCAAAACGGTTTGTTCAACGCCGAGAGGAGATTGCTGCGCACTGGTGTACTGGGATTGATAATAGGTCTCTCCGCGGAACCGCATTGGGCTATTCATCCAGATGCGACCTTCCTGAAGGGTTGCTCCGGAGTCATCCACAATTCGGACATACGACGAATAATCCTTTGGAATCGCTGTCCCCGTGTACTGCTCGAGAACCACATCCTTTAGTTCAAACGCAAATGGCTTGAGGTTCCTGCGAAACCGAAGCGCCAAGTCGAAATGTCGGCCGTCCGAATCGATGTGGTTGACGATCGCTTTCGGGCGAACGGTGGGGTCGTTCAAAAACTGACTTACTGCGAATTTGCCGAGTTCCTTCGAGGTCGCTTTTTCGCGGATCGATAGGAAAGCGGTTGCGAAGTTCATCTCGCTCTTCGCCCCTCCTGACTTCGGCACGGGAACAAAGGCGATCTCTGGCGGCACACCTTGGAGATCGGCCGCTTCCTGCTGCAGTTTTGGATCCGAGCGACGGGAAACCATGTCGGAGTTGACCATCCACTTTTCAACGCGTATTTCGAAGGGAAGCGATGCGTCGGTCAACCAGGTACTCTTGTCTGCAGACCGCTCCAATAGCGGATGATCAAACGCGACCACATGGTCTTTTTCAGGGTTTGAGGTATCCGTTACAGCGAGTTCCACAATGTCGGTCTGCACAGCAGCGCTGGTACGTTGGCCTTCGTACAAACTGATGCGTTCTTCGGTCTGACGGTCTCCGAACACAAACTGCCCGACCATGAGCAAGCCCACACCGAGGTGAATAAGAACGTTCCCACCGCGGGCACCAAAGAGCAAAATCAATCCCGCGAGCATCACTAAGCTGACGATACCGCTTTTGGCCAACTGCCAAACAATCCGCAATCCCGGATCGGGAATTCGATACGTATCCCCCGTCGCGGCAACGAAGAGGGCCACTCCCAAGAGGATGGCAAAGAAGGTCCATAATGTTGCTTTAAGAATGGAGAGTTGAGGTGCCCAGCGAGCGCCCCACACGCCTAATCCGATCACGGATAGCCACAGGGTCGCCAAGCATCCATACCAAATCGAGTCGTAGCTGAACGGCGGTTCACCTTGCAATCCGTCTCCAAGGTGCGCCCCAAAGACGATCAACGCGACCAAAACAAATCCGAGGGTCGTCAACGCCATACCAGCAGCGAATCGTCCACCTCGCGCCGTCATATGAAACCGAGTCATCTTGGCAGCTACAAGATTGATCAGCAAAATCAAGCCGATCATCGCCCCCCCTGGCATGGCGAACCGACCGGGGACTTTATCGGCATGGTTCCAGATAGTTTGTGGAACAAATACATCAAACGGTACCACCGCAATCCAACTATTGAAGTACTCCTTCTTCACATCGACGATCGTTTCTTCGTCCTGTGCCAACGTTCCGACAAAGAGGATAACCACCCCTAGCAAAAACATCGCACAGGTGATCTTCAACGATCCGGCGTACTTGAGGACTGTCCAAATCGCAGACTGAATGTCGGACACCGCCGCATCGGCCGCTTTGGGCAATGACGAATCAGGATAGGATGCTGTAGCCATAGGAATTGCGTTCTATTTCAGATGCGTACTTATTTTAAGGTTATGGATTTCACGAACTGAACCAATTTGTCGCGCTGCGCGGCGACAAAGCGGTTGTCACCGCGAAGCTTGACGAATAGATGAAGCTCAGGTTGTTCGCTTGGAATCGATGCGACTAACAGAGCGGGAGAGTCACCGTTCGCGGTATCTTGTTTCGCACCATCTTGATTCGCGCTGTCTTGATTCGCGCTGTCTTGAATCGTGTAGAGAACAGCTTCTTTGTCACCCACTGCGAATTTTTCAGCCGCCGAGATCGAGGCTTCAGCGAGGAGCTTTAATTTGTCTTGATCTCCTTCTCGCGTGATTTGCTGAAACCACATCATGGAGTTCGCGAGCGGGTTATCGACCGCCATCGAGACGGTAACTTCGCCGGTCCCTTCCGCTCCCTCAACGGCAAATGTCGCTAATCGGAACGGAGCCCCCGGAGCTAACTTCCAACCCTCAGGTGTGTCATACTTCAATTCAGGTCGAGCGGATCCTTCGGACGAGACTTCATTGCCACCGACTCCGGAGGATTGAGGCTTGCCAACCTCGGGCTGCGGAGTATCCGGTTTGACCTCAGGCATCGGTGGGGATTTTTCCGGGCCTGGTGCGCCGCTAGGTGGAAATGGTCGAGCCCCTCCCATCGCACCTGACCCCGTACCTGTCGCATCGAAGATAAAACCAGGCAGCAATGATCCTTGACGGTTGACGGAAACCAAGTCGTTCGAGAGCGAGTCTGAGCTCAATTCGGGAAGTTGCAATTGGCCTCGCCAACGGTTGATGTTGCTGAGCAAGTAACCGGACCAATCGCTGGCTGGTGGCATTCCGAGGACCGTCACCGTGAACTTGATCTTGCCCGTGGCTTCCGGCGAGATGAACTCCGCCATGGCGATATCATTCCGTGGATTCATCACCCAGCCTTCGGGAAGACTCCGTTCCGGTTTACCCGTGGACTCGTCGATAGCGAATCGGGAAACGATTTCGTGAAAGTCCCCCATGAGCGGCTCGAGTCGCTCGGGGGAGTCGGTCGCTTTGATGAAGTAGCAGCCAGACTCCATCGGGATCACGGCACCCAAGATTCGTCGTTTGCCGGAAACTGTAGACGGGGCCGAACTCCCCCCCTTGGCCGAGCCCGCACCGACACCGCCAGCCATTGCCCCACTTCCCGCGAGCGGACCGGAAACAAACTCGGTGTCCGATTTGGGAGCGTCGTAAACCCGCACCTTGGCAGCCGGCTCGCACCCGGCGACCAATGCCAGTCCGGCGACAAGAAAACAGATGAAACAAAACCGAAAATGAATGGGAGGGATCAAAGCCGATGAAATCCGGAGGGAAGTGTGCATGGATTGGGCGCTGATAATCGACCCAAACCCTGAATCGAAGTACTGCTCAATCATAGACTTACGCAGGATTCGAGGATAGCCATTCCCTGGAGTTGGGCGGGAACGGAAGCCGATTTTGCGATGACAGGAGGGGGTTTAGGAGGGAAGTTCGGGCGGGCGACCGGATTCCGCCGCGGTGCGAAGGGACAAGTACCGCACCTCGGCTCCGGTTAGAACCGCATTTGGCCCCAATGTGACAACAACAGGTCGACACCAGGACCACTCAACGATTCTACGGTTCTAACGAGTACTCGGCCTAGAACGTACTCCTGAAAACAATCGCTCCGTTTCATTTATTCCAGACGCAGCACTTTGCCGCATGCATGCTTGCACAGCACACGGCTCGGGCAGAACGCTTCTCGGAGCAATGGCGACTAAGGAGTCGGATCGGCGATGACGACGTTGGTCGAAAAATATGCTGGCATATCGCCCAATTCAAATACCCATTCGCCGAAGGCCGCCACATACTCGTCCGAATCAAGCTTCACCGAATAGCGGTGGTTCAAGGCATCGATGCTTTCAGCAGCGACACTCGACCAACTCGCTTCTCGGAAATCCTTCGACGGCGACTTGGCGATCCAAATCGAGGCTTCCTGGGGCGCGCTATCGCATTTCATTCGGAATGCGATTTTTCCATCCGCTGTTCCACTCTCCCACTCTAACTTGGGCAAGGCAAACTCTCCGCAGCGGCTTCGATGCAACGCATGGATCGAACCTGCGACGCGTGCGATGTCGCGGATCGAGTGCCCTTGGTTCGGGGTATAGAGCAAGTACTTATCGCCTCGCAACTCATTCCAATACTTATTGCATGCATCGAGCGGCCAATAGCGATCGTTGGTGCCAAAGATCAAAAGCTTGGGTTGCTCGATCCGATCTCGGTAACGATAAGGATCAACGACTCGCAGCAACGAGTCACCTTGTTTGGTCTGCAAGAACTTTTGAAGGCTCAAGGACGTATAGTCACCGATTTGCTCGGAATAATCGCCCCATGTCTCCATTTGATGCTTCATTTGGACAGGCATATTGAGCATATCGATCACCATCGGGGCGAGCGCATCGATGCGAGGATCGACCGCGGAGGTGAGCCATGTCGTCCAACCTCGCTTGCTCGCACCCGTGATCGTAAACTTTTCGATCGATATTTTGAACTCGGATTTGGCATACGACTGCGCCGTATCCATCGCTCGAACAGCCGACCGTACCATCGGCATGAGGAGAGGCCAGTCCTCACCTTCTCCCTGGATGTATCGTTTAAAGGTTTCCGCGATGAGCGCGTCCTCGGTAAGGTCTTCGAACATCGGCTGGAAGGGGACTTGGCTGACCACAACCGCCGGCGAGCCGGAAGCCTCCGAGATCGCTTTGATCACTTGAAACTCCGCCTTCGGCTGAATCTTGGTCGGGGCGTTTTCACCCCATTCCTTTTTCCAAGCACCTCCGTCTACCAGTAGGAGCGCTGATTGGCTCGATTTCGCATCCGGGTTTTCAATCGCTTTGTTAGGGATCACTACATAGACGACATGCTTCCAATTCACATCCTTCCACTTTTGCGAAACCATGTGCAGTCGCGCGAACCGACTCGATCCCACTTGGCCTTGCTCAACGACCTCGAATCGATACTCAGGATCGACACCGGTAACAAACTCTTTGAGCGCACCCGTTGCGGGTGCTGGCCCCTCGCCCCTCGCGACCGAGGATAAAGTGCCGATGCAGCATGTTGAACTTACGAGCAAAAGGGAATAACAAGCGATCCGGATCACGCTGTTCATAAAAAACCCCAAAAGTGAAAAGTACGGCCTATATCCCGCCACGGAGACTTTCAAATTCGCACTCGAACTAAAAAATCGCACTCGAACTAAACCGTATAGTCGACGAGTTGAACATCATGGTAACCAATTCTGCCACCGGGCGTGGACCCGCCATTTGCCGAAAAAACGAGGGCCTCCTCTCCTGCTCCCCGAAAATCCCCCCCGAAAATGGTGGCTACCGCGAGACCGGTCCACTCCCCCGGATTCGGGATGGGGTTTATAGTTGCGGTCCGCCTCCCTTATCTGGACGTTTCGCCATATTCTTGTCTAGCCTCACCCCCGGGAACGACGACGCACTTGGACCGACGCTCCACACCACCCAACAATTAGGTTGAACGCATGGACCCATTGGATTTCGAATCGATCCTCGGTCCTGGTGGTCGCATCGCCAATCGGATCGCTAATTACGAACATCGCCGCGAACAGATGGAGATGGCATCCGCGGTGACGCAGGCGCTCAGTCAGCGAAAGCATTTGATCGTCGAGGCGGGAACCGGTGTTGGTAAGAGTTTTGGTTACTTGGTTCCAGCCATCCTGTTCGCTACCGAAGCCGAATCGAACCTAGTCTCGAACCAAGACCGCTCTGAGGATGACGAACGAAGCGATGGAGATGAGGGTCCGCGCACACGGCGTATCGTGATCAGCACCCACACGATCAGCTTGCAAGAGCAACTGATCCACAAGGACCTACCTTTGCTCAACGCCGTGATTCCACGTGAGTTCACATCGGTCTTGGTCAAAGGGCGAGGAAACTATCTTTCCAAACGCCGATTGGATGTCGCCAAGTCTCGGATGACTAGCTTGCTATCGAACGAGGCTGATTATGAGCAGTTGGAAAAAATTGTTCGTTGGACCGACTCGAGCCCCGATGGTTCGCTGAGCAGTCTCTCGTTCCGACCATCGAACCAAGTCTGGGACGAAGTGGCGAGCGATTCTGGAAACTGCATGGGACGGAAATGCTCCCACTTTGATTCCTGCTTTTACTATTCCGCGCGACGACGGGTTCAGAACTCACAAATTCTCGTCGTCAACCACGCCCTCTTCTTCAGCGATCTCGCTATCCGCGCTTTGGGTGGCGGTATCTTGCCAAACTACGACGCGGTGGTCTTCGATGAATGCCACACGATGGAGAACGTCGCCGGCGAGCATCTGGGGCTGTCGATCTCCAATTCGCAAATCGATTATACGCTCCGCAAACTTTTTAACCCGAGAACCGACAAAGGCATCTTGGTTGCGCTGGGCTTGAGGCAATTAGCGAAAGACTCCTACGCATGCATGGAGTCGTTGGATGATTTCGTCGTAGGAGTCCTGGAGTGGCTCGAAGGGAGTGCTCCTGCGAACGGACGCGTTCGAACACCTCTGCCCCTCACAACCCGATTGGGAGAAAAACTACATCAACTGGCCGAGCAACTGGAACGCTATGGCAAGGATCTCAAGGACGCGAACGCGCGTCTTGACATGATCTCCGCAAGCAATCGACTTATGGCGCTGGCCAACGGCCTAGACCAATGGTTGCTTCAGAAACAAGAAGACTCGGTTTACTGGCTCGAGAAACGGGAAACCCGAGGGGCTATGCGATCCTCCACCCGGTTGACGCTGCGCAGCAGCCCGCTCGACGTCGGCAACCATCTTCGCGAACACCTATTTCAAAAGATCCCCAGCGTCATCATGACCAGCGCGACTCTGTCCACAGGCAACGCGCCGCCCCCTTCTCCAAACTCCCCAATTGCAATCTCCAACGTATCCAACTCCCCCGAAACGTTGAAGTCCCCTGCGAAAAGGAACGATGGTGGATTCGGGTTTTTCCAGCGCAGGATCGGAGCCGTGGGAGCGCCGACGTTGCAAGTAGGCAGCCCGTTCGACTACAAACGATTGGCCGAATTGCATTTGCTCACCGATGTCCCCGATCCCTCCACAGGAAGAGGTGCGTACGAATTGGCGATATTGCCAGCTCTTAAGCATTATCTCGCGATGAGCGATGGCCATGCGTTCTTGCTCTTTACGTCCTACGACTCGCTTCGAAAATGCGCGTCGGCTCTCAAGCCTTGGATGGACCAGCATGGACTGGCAACCTACTCCCAAGCCGACGGGATGCCTCGCAGCGAATTGCTCCGCGCATTCCAACAGCAACCCCGCGGTGTCCTCTTCGGCGCAGAGAGCTTCTGGCAAGGCGTCGACGTGCCGGGGGATGCGCTTCGATTGGTCGTCATCACGAAACTACCTTTCAGCGTCCCCGACCACCCACTCCTCGAAGCCCGACTGGAAGCGATACGCAACGCTGGCGGAAATCCCTTCCGAGATTTCCAACTCCCCGAAGCAGTGATCAAGTTCCGTCAAGGATTTGGTAGATTGATAAGGACCGCAACGGACTCGGGCATCGTGCTGGTAACCGATCCGCGAGCCACCAGCAAACCCTATGGAAAGACTTTCCTCGACTCAGTACCCGCATGCCCCCAACTTCAGGTGACTGCAAAACGATTTGCGGCTTCATCATGAAGCCCCCGGTTGGAAAAGACCGTCCCTACACAGGCATTGAAAGGCAAGAATCTTACGCGTGACACACACCACTCCGACAGGAACCTGTTTTCATGACCATGAAGTTTCTTGATCGCGCCATGAGCAGTTGGCTCACCATGGCAACCATCTCCAACGAGGCACTACGTGTTTAGGTTCGGTACGCGGCGCACTCCCGTCGCATTGCTCAACCTGCTCTCCCAACCGGCCCGTACCACAGCATGTGTCCTCGGGGTTGCGTTTGCATTGCTGCTCATCTTCATGCAGCTTGGGTTTCGCGGGGCTGTCGGCAACACTGCCAATATCGTCTATGGCAAACTCGATGCGGATCTCTTCGTTCGTTCACCCGACTATGTCCATCTCTACGAACCACGCATGTTCGAACGAAGCTGGCTGCGATTGATCGAGGGACATCCAGCGGTCGAACGTATCGATCCGTTTTTTATCATGCTCCAGCGGTGGCAAAACCCACCTCGTAATTCCGATTGCTCGGTTGCACCTCCCGATGGATCGTTTCGAACCGTTGGTATGATGGCGATGCAGATCGATCGGCCGGTCCTCGATGTTCCTGAAATCCAATCGCAATTGGATAAGCTCAAGGATCCGAATGCGGCGCTGGTGGATCGCGCCACGCGTGCCGAATACGGCCCTAAAAACTGTCGTGCATTTTCCGACGAAGACATTGGAGCACCGTTCGAACTTGGTGGCCGAGCCACCCGCATCGCAGGACACTTTAAACTCGGTACGGGCCTCGCCACCAACGGCGCTGTACTGCTGAGTGATGTAGGGTTTTCCCTGCGTACCGGTATCGATACACGCCAACGCACTTCCTTGGGTTTGATCCATCTCAAGCCAGGAACATCGCCGGTCGCTTTCAAGGAAGAGTTGATACGCTGGCTCAACGAACGGGATCCCCACGCACTCCTCGCAATCCAGATCCTGACCAAAGGTGAGCAACTCCAGTGGGAAAGGACTCGATGGCTGACTGAAACTCCTATCGGTATGATTTTTACGATGGGTGTGGTTCTCTCCTTCATCATCGGTGCCGCCATCGTCTATATGATTTTGGCAAACGATGTCACCGCAAGACTCCCCGAGTACGCCACGTTAAAAGCCATGGGTTATTCCCCGGGATTCCTCGCCCGGATCGTGATCATGCAAGCTTGGCTATTGGCGGCTTTTAGTTACGTTCCAGCGGTCTTGGTCAGCCTGGTTCTCTACGAACTGACAGCCGAACTATCCAACATCCCGACTGCAATGACGTGGGGCCGCGTCTTCGGTGTTGCAGGTCTCGCGATCGCGATGTGCTCTGTTTCCGGCGTTTTGGCGGTGCTAAAACTTTGGAAAGCGGAACCGGCAAGTTTGTTTTAAGCTTTTTTGGAATCGATTCCGATCCACCCGATGCGTACACCTCTGGCTTGGCTCAATGTCACCTCCAACCTACCTCGTTTGCTGCTGAGCGCTTCGGGGATCGGGTTCGCGGTTGTGCTGATGTTTACGCAGATCGGCTTCCTCAATGGATTGTTCGATAGCGCCGTCGAAATTCTTCGACTGCTCGATGCCGACCTCGTGATCCTGAGCCCCGCTCGATATACCGTGCCGAGCGAACAACGTTTCGACTATGGGCTGATCGAACGTGCTAAATCCCTCCAAGGTGTCGAATCGGCGACTCCTCTTTACATCGATCGAGCGCTGGCAGAGGTCCGAGTTATCGGTCATGTCTCGCGCTCCATTCGCGTCATCGGCGTACCCCGCGGACAACCGGTCTTCAAAAATCCGGAAATGAATCGGCGATGCCAGGCGCTCACCGATCGCTCGATGGGCCTTCTCGATCGTCGCAGCAAAGAAAAATACGGCTTCGAAAAAGAGGACGTGGCGAAACTCAACGAACAAGAGATCGAACTGTCCGGAAAACAGATCCAACTCATCGATTGGGTAACGATCGGAACGGACTTTGTCTACGACGGCACTCTCGTGATCAACAAAGAAGGTGTTGAGTACTTTTTCCCGATGCGCAATGGCGGCCGATCACCACTGGCTGCCGTGGACTTAGGATTGGTCCGTGTCGCTGATCGCAAGCAATTGGAAAAGGTTCGCGCCGAACTGGCGGACCGACTTGGGAGCAGTGTTCAAGTCCTCTCGCATCAATCGCTGATCTATCGCGAAATCGGTTTCTGGGCAACCAACACCCCAATCGGTGTGATCTTTACCATCGGTACCGTCATGGGTCTCTTGATCGGAGTGATTATCTGTTACCAGATCCTTTTCACCGACATCCAAGACCACTTGGCCGAATTCGCAACCCTCAAAGCGATGGGGTACAACGGTTCCTATTTCTTCCGATTCGTGATGGCTCAGTCGTTTTACTTGAGTCTGATCGGATTCATTCCAGGACTCATCATCAGCTGGGGGTTGTACTATATCCTCTCGGAGTGGACAGGATTGGTCATGCGACTCACACCTTCGCGTATCCTCCTGGTAGCCGGCCTTACCTTCCTAATGTGCGCCCTGAGTGGGATACTCGCAGTTCGCAAGCTTTGGTCCGCAGACCCGGCTACGTTGTTCAAGTAGATACTCGGGGAGTCCCAGCCTCGACCTGGACCATTTTGCAGCCTGGTGCGAAATAAAGCCTGAATGTTGCAAATCGCAACATTCGCACACTCCCCATTCGGTGGCTCTCATCGGTTCATGAAAGCGACCGCCGATGCTCCCTCGCGATGGATGACCGCAGCGATCAAGCGGTGAAAACAACTCGATTCTACGACGAAACCTTCCGCGAACGATTGATGTTAGGTACTAAAATTCTTGTTGGCACATGGTTTGCTTCCTTGCTGGTACTTCGCAGACTCAACGGCTTCCATAGGGAGCTTGTGAAAAGACTTTCTTCTGCAACGTCAATGTGAACCGAAGAGGAATACCATGATGCCAAATCTCCGTGATTGGATGATCGCCGGCGCCCTGATCAGCATTCTTGTAGGGATCGAGTGCATCGGGGCTCGCCCATCGCTGGCCCAAGATGCTGCATCTTCCAATAATGTTGCACCTGCCCAAGAATCCGCGCACAACCAGGAGCAAGTTCGGAACGTAACTATCGCCGAAGAGCCCAAGTACATCGACCCGATCGGCTGGGTTCCAGAATCGCTTCGAAAGAGGGTCACGCATACGTTTCAAGAAGTCCCTTTGAACGAGGTCGCAAACTGGATCCAATCGCAAACGGACTTGAGCGTCGTGCTAGACGAGCGCGCACTCGAGGAAGAGAACTTGTCTTCTAGCGAATTGGTTACAGAATCGTTGGTGGATGTTCCTGTCTTCCAATTCCTCGATCGGCTTGAACGGTTGGGTGTGGATTGGAATCTCGAAGGCAATATGGTCACCCTCCTACCTCTTAATGCGAGCCTTCGAAATGTCCAATACAACATCGGCGATTTGCTCGACCTCGACTATCAACCAAACGACTTGCTTTCCGCGTTGACATCGACGATTGCACCAGACTCTTGGCTAGATGCTGGCGGTGTTTCGACCGCCGTACTCCTCGGAGATGTTTTATTCGTCCGCCAAGTCCCCAGGACTCACCGAAAAATTGCTGCGTTCCTCGAAGCGCTTCGCCACCCGTCGCGCCGAACATGGGTGGATGAATCCAAAGAGCACGAAACCATCGCTTCGATTCTCGACACGAAAGCATCGGTTCAATTCCGAGGCACGCCTCTCGCCCAAATCGTTCAGTCTCTGGCAACTCAGCATCAATTGAATATCCGATTGGATCGCGTGGCCCTTCGAAAAGAGCGCATCTCCGAGCGGCTACCTATCTCGATCGAGATTCGCGAGCAACCACTTCGAACGATCCTCCAGTTCATCACTTCACAGCATGGTTTGGGATGGTTCTATCGAGATGGTGTCGTTTGGATTGCTCCGGAGAACGAGGCACGCGCGGAATTGAAACTGGCCGTTTTTGACGTGCGCGACTTGTGCAGTAACCGCGCGGATTGCTTGAGATTGCTGAGAGCCATCGAGCAACAATCGGATCCGGACGGATGGTCGAATGCGGGCGGAATCGGCGTGATTGCCTTTCCCTTTTCGGGAATCATGGTCATCTCGCAAAAGGAACCAATCCTCGATGAGGTTTTGACCCTCATAGAAAACTACCGGACCGCGCTGAAAAACTCGAAACGCCGAATGTCAGCCGAGAGCGATCCGGAAGGGTATGAAACCAAGTATTACCGGTTACCGACCCCGGTGGCACAGGATCTCCAAGTCCTACTCCCAAAACTCGTCGCGAAGGAAAGTTGGGGCGACCATGATCCAGCAGTCGAGGGAAATGTGGGCACGATCCAAATATGCCGCTCGCGTAGCGATGTGCGAATCGGAAACGCAGACAAGAACACTCCATCGACCTTGGAACCGTATTCCGTACTCATCATTCATCAGAAGCGCAAAATCCATCCGCAAATTTCGGACATCATCACAAAGATTGAAGCTGGAGACACACCCGGGTTTGGATCGATGGGCGGTAGCGTAGGAGGTATGGGAGGCGGCATGGGAGGGATGGGCGGTAGCGTAGGAGGGATGGGCGGTGGCATGGGAGGGATGTTTTAACGCACAACGCGTTAATCGGTTGTTCATGATTGGAGGCTGAAGGCCGCAGATGCCTCCCATCAGCCGGTCGGCCTTAGCCGCGGTTTGCGTTCAGCGACTGCGCCCATGCCGCGAGATTGACCCCACTGAAACGGAGCCGTGGTCGTAACTCAGAGAGTGACTGCTACCCTGGATACCCACGACTCGATGATCACAATCTTTGCGAACCCACCCTTCGCGCCTTCGATTAATGCAGCTCAGAAGGTTTCATAGCGGCCAAAAACATCCCAAGCTGATGTTGCCTCCAAACGGTGAATCGCAACAATCAATTGAGGTCAAGGAGGAGCGGCAGCCGCGAGACCCTTTGTCAACAACACTGCCGAAAAACACTACCAAACCGGCAAAGCAGCGCAGATCGCGAACGGATTATGAAAACCAAATGCTTGCAAATCCTTTGTGCCTCGACGCTGATCCTGTCAGCCTCACCGTCGGTGCGTGGCCAAGAAGCCCTCAAGGAACTTGAGAATCTGCTCCGGAACAAGCAACCACCTGTCCAACCGAGCAATGCTCCCCAAGCGGGGAACGAAGGTGCCGCAACCGGCGACGCGCCAACGTCCGACCTCAAGCTATCTCCACCCGATGCACCGATCGCAACGGAGGAACTTCCAGTTCCCGGTTCGAGCCCCCGCAAAGCGCCTTGGGTGATTCCCCAAAACAAAAAACCGATACCTTCCAACCCATTTCCAAACGCGACACCTCCATCAGGTACTGCAAACCAACCCGGTACTTCAAACCCGCCAAGGCCTGCCAACCCAAGCTCCAGCAGCAGCAGCAGCGGCGGGGAGACAGCCACGGAGAGCGATCGTTACGAAACCATCCCTGGCGGTTATCTCGGATTGACCTTAGAACCGGTATCGGGAGTTGGGATCGGCCTTTCGGTAGTCGACGTAACCCCACAGTCTCCTGCATGGAAAGGAGGTTTTCGGATCGGGGATCGCATCGTTGGGGTAGCTGGACAAGCCGTCACAACGATCGATCAATTCGCGAACGAAATCGAAAAGTTTGCGCCTGGTACACCGATCAAATTCCTCGTCCAACGCCGCGGGCGCAACACTGCACTCACCGCGGTCCTTCAAGACCGAACGCTGGCGGGACAGATCCAAGGCATGGCGCCTGGAACAGCGATTCCACTACGCCCCCCTGTCGCGACTCCCTATTCGACCACTCCGTATGCGACTACTCCGAACCCGACGATACCCTACCAGCCGATCGGACCGAACACAGCCGGTGGTGCGCCCTTCCTCGGTGTTTCCATCACGGACATCTCCGATGCATTCCGAAATCAATTCGGGATCCCTGTCTACCGAGGCGCTGCGGTCGCCGATGTTGTCGTGGGCTCGACAGCGGAACTCGCCGGCATCAAACCGGGCGATTGCATCGTCGACATCGATGGCAATATGGTCCTCCGCGCCCAAGACGTCCCGGATATCGTGCGCAACTACGCGCCAGGGCAAAACATCACCATCAGCTATTTCCGCGGTCGCCAACGACTGACCTCCCAAGTCCCCATCGTCATCAACAACCCGGTCGATCCCATCCGACGAATCGGTAACGCTCGACCCGGCAACGATATTAACGGCAACAGCATTACGCCGGAAATGCTGACCCCTGAGTATGTCGCGCTGCTGCAAGACGAAGTGATGCGACTTCAAGAAGAGTTGCAACAGACACAGGCTCGTCTTCAAGCTGTCGAAGTCCAACTGCAACAGGCCCAACTGCAACCTCAAGTACCCCGGTGACATCCATTTGGCATTTGCTCTCTAGCAAACGCCAATCTTGTTACCGATTGATCGTGATTCCCTGCAGCGGGACGATGCGGTACAGTCCATC
>Ga0315899_10002713_pt1 | contig 19462 bp, 16 predicted proteins | sample LakEriMetagenome_2_FD_203518 | JGI IMG/M metagenome (GOLD analysis project Ga0315899, IMG submission 203518) | Freshwater fungal communities from buoy surface, Lake Erie, Ohio, United States - Buoy 4 MA112 | ecosystem: Environmental > Aquatic > Freshwater > Lake | place: USA: Lake Erie, Ohio... | reverse complement strand
TCCGCTCTCATCATTTGCATTACCTGTAAACGGCCAATAACCCACCAAGCCATCGGTTGGGATTTGCGCTGTTGCAACACTCACTACAAAAAAGGTAAGAAAAGTTAAGAGCAGGGAAGAAAAGGTCAAAGAGGATAAGAAATTTTTGATGCGGGTTTTCATAAAATTAAATGTTCAGTTTTCAGCTTTTAGCAAGGTCAGTTTTCATTTATTCATCAAAGATTTTTCAGCGCTTTGATCTACAATAAATTGATAAACACCACGAAAATACTAAAATAATCTTAATATGATTATTTAGAACGCTTTTAAGAGTATGTTAAGTCTTGTGAACGAAGGAAATTTGGAAAATGAACAAGAAAGTTGGACAACGAATTCGCATGTTTCGCGCTATGCGCGGGCTTAGCCAAGACAACGTTGCCGACGAACTGGGAATGACAACCGGAAACTACGGAAAAATGGAACGCGGAGAGATTACCATTTCTGTTAATGCTGTTGCTCATATTTCTAAAATTCTGAAGGTGAGTATTGCAGAATTATTCGACGAGAAACCTCCCCTAATACTTCAAGAATCTAACACCGCGTATGTAACCAAATCAGAATTCAAACAATTGGAAAAAGAGGTTCATAGCTTATCCAAAGACTTGGAAAAAGTTAAGATGAGCATCAAATCAAAGAAATAACCCCTAAATATGGATCGCGCGTTTCGCAGTTGCATCAAGCGCTGCTTCACGGAAACTTTCTGTAAAGGTCGGATGCGCATGTGAAATTCGTGCAATGTCTTCAGCACTTGCCCTAAACTCCATGGCCACTACCGCCTCTGCTATCATATCTGCTGCACGAGGACCTATCATGTGAACACCCAAAATCTCATCTGTCTGCTGATCAGCAAGAACTTTAATAACCCCGTCTGTATCCATACTTGCCCTTGCTCTTCCACTCGCCTTGAATGGAAATGACCCCACTTTATACGCCTTTCCATCTGCCTTCAACTGCTCTTCTGTAAACCCTACACTTGCCACCTCTGGCCAAGTATAAACTACTCCCGGAATTAAATTGTAATTGATGTGCGGCTTCTGTCCTGCAATCAATTCAGCCACATACGTACCCTCCTCCTCTGCCTTGTGAGCCAACATAGCCCCTTTCACCACATCGCCAATGGCATAAATATTTGCAGCACTGGTTTGTAAATGACCATTGGTAACCACCCGTCCGCGCTCATCTACCTGAACTCCTGCCTTTTCCAAACCTAAATTATCTGTATACGGCTTCCTTCCCACAGAAACCAAACAATAATCGCCTTCCAATACCACCTCTTCGCCTTTCGCATTGTCTGCCTTCACCACCACACCTTTTCCTTTCGCAGTAACCTCCTTCACCTTGTGCGACAGGTAAAATTCAAAACCAATGTTGGTCAATGACTTTTGCAATTCTTTCCCCATGGTCTTATCCATGGTGGGTATAATTCCGTCCATAAACTCAACCACACTCACCTTCGCGCCCAAACGTGCATATACACTTCCCAATTCCAATCCTATAACTCCACCGCCAATAACAACCAAATGCTTAGGCACCTCTGTCATATGCAACGCCTCTGTACTTGTAATGATGCGCTTTTTATCAATGGTAATAAATGGCAACGAAGCCGGCTTAGACCCCGTGGCTATGATAAAATTTTTCGAGGTAATCTCTGTGTTTCCCTGCTCGCTGGCCACGGTTAACGTTGTGCTTGATGTAAAGCTTCCGTGTCCGTGAACCACTGTAATTTTATTCTTCTTCATCAAGTACTCAATGCCCTTGGTGGTTTGATCCACTACCTCATTCTTGCGCTTAATCATTTGTCCCAAGTTCACCTTCGGTTTTGAACCCAATTCTATACCATGTTGGTCAAAGGTGTGCACCGCCTGGTGATAATGCTCACTGGAATCTAACAACGCTTTTGAAGGAATACAACCCACATTCAAGCATGTACCTCCCAATGTTTTATAACGCTCTACTAAAGCCGTTTTCATGCCCAATTGTGCACAACGAATTGCAGCCACATAGCCCCCAGGACCGGCTCCAACAACTACCACATCAAAATTTTCCATAGTTCTTTATTTAAAATACTGATTCAAACTGGTTGCAAGACGAACCGCCTCATGCAATTGTGCAATTGGAATGCGTTCCTGCTTCATGCTATCTCTGTAACGAATGGTTACGCAATTGTCTTCTAACGATTCATTGTCAATGGTCACACACAAAGGTGTTCCAATGGCATCTTGCCTGCGATAACGTCTACCAATGGCATCTTTATCATCATACTGCAAATTAAAATCTAGCTTCAACAAATCCACAACCTCTTTTGCTTTTTCAGGAAGCCCATCTTTCTTAACCAACGGCAAAACCGCCACTTTCACAGGAGCCAATCCCGCCGGTATACGCAGCACTGTGCGCTCACTTCCATCTTCTAATTTTTCTTCAACAAAAGACGAAGAGAGAACGGCTAAAAACATGCGGTCTAATCCTACCGATGTCTCAACCACATAAGGCACATAACTTTCATTCGTTTCCGGATCGAAGAAACGCAATTTCTTCCCACTAAACTCCTCGTGTTTTTTCAAATCGAAATCGGTACGTGAATGAATCCCCTCAAGTTCTTTAAAACCCATTGGGAAATCAAACTCAATGTCGCAGGCCGCATTGGCATAGTGCGCCAGTTTAATATGGTCATGGAATTTGTAATTCTCATCTCCCAATCCCAAAGCTTTGTGCCACTGAATGCGCGCATCTTTCCAGTAATTATACCATTCCATCTCTGTACCTGGCTTCACGAAATACTGCATTTCCATTTGTTCAAATTCACGCATGCGGAAGATGAATTGACGTGCAATAATTTCATTTCGAAACGCCTTTCCAATTTGTGCAATTCCAAACGGAAGCTTCATTCTTCCCGTCTTCTGCACATTCAAGAAATTCACGAAAATTCCTTGAGCTGTTTCCGGACGTAAATAAATAATTCCAGCGTCGCCGCTTACTGCACCGAGCTCTGTTTTGAACATGAGGTTGAACTGACGTACATCTGTCCAATTGCGCGAACCCGTCTCTGGATCAGCAATTTCACAGTCTTCAATCAACTGCTTCAATGCAACTAAATCACTTGACTCTAACGCAGCTTTCATGCGGGCTTCAACAGCGTTTATTTTTTCTTGAGCACGCAATACATTTGGATTTGTTGCACGAAACTGCTCTTCGTTGAACGCGTCTCCAAACTTGTTTTTCGCTTTCTCTATTTCTTTGGTAATCTTCGCTTCGCTCTTCGCCATGTATTCTTCCAACAACACATCGGCCCGATATCTTTTTTTGCTGTCTTTGTTATCTATGAGTGGGTCATTGAACGCATCAACGTGACCACTTGCTTTCCAAGTTGTTGGATGCATAAAGATCGAGGCGTCTATACCCACAATGTTCTGATGCATGCGGGTCATGGCGGTCCACCAATAGTTTTTGATGTTGTTTTTTAACTCTACACCAAGCTGACCGTAGTCATATGCTGCAGAGAGTCCATCATAAATCTCAGAAGATGGAAATACGAATCCGTATTCCTTGGCGTGAGAAATTACCGCTTTCAGTTTATCATCGTGTGCTGCCATAACGGCGGCAAAGATACGGGGCTATTTTTAGATTCTTGCTAATAGCGCCTCGAAGATTTCTCTTCCATCTGTATTTTCCAATTCAAAATCAGAGGCACGCTCTGGATGAGGCATCATTCCAAAAACATTTTTGGTTTTATTGGTAATACCAGCAATGTTATTCATGGATCCGTTCGGATTGTAATCCTCGCCAATGGTGCCGTCTTCTGAACAATATCTAAACAACACTTGGTCGTTATCTTCTATTTCCTTTATCAGATCAGCACCTGCGAAAAAATTTCCTTCGCCATGCGCAATCGGAATCTTGTAACTCTTTTCAAAATCTAAACCTGCTGTAAGTGGGTTGGAAGTGGAAGCCGCTTTGAGGTGTACGTTTTTACATATGAATTTGCGCGATGTGTTGTGCAACAGTGCTCCTGGAAGCAATTTCGCTTCGGTAAGAATTTGAAATCCGTTGCAAATTCCCATCACATAACCACCCTTGTTGGCGTGTGCTACTACTTCTTCCATAATGGGGGAAAAACGAGCAATGGCTCCACTGCGCAGGTAATCACCGTAACTGAATCCGCCTGGAACAAAAACAAAGTCGCAATTCTTTAAGTCACGCTCCTTGTGCCAAAGCTTAACTACTTCCTGCCCCATGATGTTCGACATGGTGTACACCAAATCTTCGTCGCAATTACTACCGGGAAAAACAACAACGCCAAATTTCATAATTCCAATTTTTGCAAAGGTACATATTCTTAAAAGGATAGAACAGGAACAATTCCTGAAACTTCCAACATTTGCCAAAGGCTTACCAACAGGGTAATGTAGAAGATAAATGGTGCAAACAAAGAAAGTCTGTAATTGGTATACCAGTAACTTAAACAGAAAATAATACCCAATGAAAACAATTCAATTCGCACTGAATCCATGAGCATGAATCCCCACACCACCGCGCTTGCCGTAGCTAAAGACAAAAAGAAAATCATCCATCGTGAATTTCTGTTCTTATTCGAACTTCGATCGCCACTGAACGCCAAGTTTTGCCAAACAAAGATGTTAGATAGGGCAAAAACCCCGTAGACACTGAGTTCGCTTACGGAATGAATTTCCCATGCTGTGATGGAATTCAAAGAAAATTTCACCTGGAACAAGTAAAATTCCAAATTATCCATAAACAAGAATTGCAAACTCCAGGTGTAAATAAACGGAAAACAAAACCCAGCAAAGGCAAGCACGTATTCGCGCAAACTGAATGCGCGTGTGAAGGTTACGGCAACCAATAATAAAGGTAAAAGGGTGAGTAAGAAGGGTTGAAACAAGGCTGTCATTCCAAACCAAAACCCGGCACGAAAGTATTGATCTAACGCACGTTTCTGTCGAAACACTTCCAACAGTCTGTTGCTTCCCGTAGTAAAAAAAAGTTGCGCAAGCAGCAGCGTAATACTGAAACATGAAAAGTAAAACAGCGCAGAAACTATGGAATAAACTAGGGCTGGAACAAATGTAGGAGCCGTATGGAATTCATGTCGGTTGTACACCAAATTGAACCAAATGGCACCACCTGTAATAAGCAGCCACGCCAATGCTGCATGGGCCAGCGGGTAGTTCGACATTTCAAAATTGATAATGTCAAAAGGAAAAACAGTTTCAGCTGGAATACTGGAAAGCCCTGCAAGTGCTGGTACAAATAACAATACGTTCAGCACCGGCAGAATAAAAAGCAGGTAGGGCTGATTGCTGGCGTATTGTCTTAAAATCATAACACAGTATAGTTGGCAAAATTGCGGCGAATTGTTGGTGTTTCAAAAGCTTTGCTTATTTTTGGACCACTTAAAACCGTAAAGTTATGAACTTGCAAATGATACTTACCCCCATCGCTGATTTTTTACAATGGACTTTCAAGCATATTCTTGACCCCATTGGTAACACATTCAGCTACATCTGTATTGTAGGTGGTTTCTTCGGAATTTGGTTGTGGTTGCGCATGCAGAAGCGCTTTACAGCAGAGGCAAAGAAGAACGGAACGTTAATCTAAACCTAACCCAATAACATAAATAACCTCAGTCTCATCTGGGGTTTTTTTATTGCTTTCCTTTTTGCTTTTCTAGACCTTGAAAAAAGTTCCGTAACACTTGATTGTTACACTCCACGTATTGCCGTTGCGAAGGATTTCTGAAAAATGCACTCAGCTCATGTTTGCTCATGTGCATATCTGCAAGTTCTAAAATGCGCAGAATATCTTCATCAATTAAATTCAACGCAATACGCATTTTCCGAAAGATGGCGTTATTGCTTAATTGCTTTTCTGGTATGGGTTGTGGCCCTTCGCGCTTCCCGCGCTTCAGAACAATAAATCCGTTTAGAAAAGCTGCTAATTGCTCGTCTGTGAGATCAACAAATTGCGGGTCTGTTTCTTTTCGAAACCAGTTGTTCATCTGTGATTTTGAGACCGCCTTACCTCCCATGGCAAACACCTCAATCATCTGTTGATCAGAAAAGTCATAGATGTATCTGAGTCTTCGAAAAATACTGTTGTTTGTCATGCGGAAAAAATTGTGCTGCGAACTTACAACTGAAAACTCTAGAATAACCCATTAGAGATCAAGTACAATACTCAGATTTGTTTTGAGTTGGTTGGAGTTGTCCTGTATTCGTGTTGCTGATTTCTAAAAATCAATCTTCATCGACTAGGCTTTCAAATTCTTCTAAAACTGTTTTGCTCGAATCAAAGGCCATACGCGACTCTTTCGCAAGTTGATCACACAAAATTTGGCGATCTGGCTTCAATAAAAAACATTTCATGTGTTAAAGATTATTATTAAAAGGGCTAATTCAGATTATGAGAAATTATTTCTTCAAAGTTGAAACGACCAAGCTAAAATTCTGCTCACTTTATTTCCGGTTTCCATGGGAAGTATGCGCAAATCGCGTGCTCCGACCGATTCAATTCTTGGTATCAATGCATGAACAGTTGTTTCTTTAGAAACCAGTGAAGTAAACCACGTGACTTGGGATTTGTATGTGATGCTTTCTTGAATCATCCGGGAAACAAATCCTTCCTCTCCGCCTTCGCACCACAATTCGTTGCTTTGTCCGCCGAAATTCAGGTGATTTTTCGCTTTGTTGTTTTTGGAAAGATTTCTGTTTTTCCTTTGATTTCCGCGCATGGCTTCCTGTTTCGAGCTGTGAAATGGGGGGTTACAAATGGAAAATAGAAACTGTTCATTGGCATGAATTACACCCTTGAAAATGGCTTTGGGTTCCGGTTGAAGGCGCAATTCAATTTTATCATTTAGACCTGGGTTATTGTCTAGAATGTGCTGAGCTGACTTCAAAGCAAGTGGGTCAATATCTGTAGCAACAAAATTCCAATTCCATTTTTTTGCGCCTAGAATGGGATAGATGCAGTTAGCTCCTGTTCCAATATCGAGACAGGCTGTTTTCTCTTGTTTGGTTGGAAGTTGAAAAGCTTCATTGAGTGATTCCAAATATGCGGCTCTTCCGGGAATGGGAGGACATAAATAATTGGCTGGAATGTCCCAAAATGTTAAGCCATAATCTTTGATTAAAATGGCTTTATTCAGTGCCTTAACAGCATTTGCATCTGAGAATTGAATGCTTTCATTTCCGAAGGCATTTTTTTTCACAAACGCAGCTAGTTCGGGCCATGCTTGAATGAGTTCCGGGAAGTTGTAGTTATTGTTTGGTTTTTTCTCTTGCCGCATGTTTTACACATATCTCGTCCAAAAAAACAAAACCCTTGATTTTTCAAGGGTTTTTGAAAAATTAAGTCGGGATGACAGGACTTGAACCTGCGACCACACGCCCCCCAGACGTGTACTCTACCAACTGAGCTACATCCCGATAAAGAACGTTTGCAAAAGTACGAAAACGAAGGTGTATTTTTGTAACAAATTCAAGTGCATGAAAATTTCGTATCAACTACTTCGTCAATTTATTCCAGACACCCCTTCGCCTGAACACGTGGCAGAAATACTCACACGCACAGGCCTAGAAGTAGAAGGTATTGAAACCATAGAAAAAATTCCCGGCGGTCTGAAAGGTGTGGTGGTGGGACACGTTCTAGCATGTGAAAAACACCCCGATGCCGACCGACTCTCCATTACCCAAGTTGATCTCGGTTCTGAACAACCGGTACAAATCGTGTGCGGCGCACCCAATGTAGCCGCCGGACAAAAAGTGCTTGTAGCAACTGTAGGTTCAACACTGTACCCAACAGAAGGAGAACCTTTCGCAATTAAAAAAAGTAAAATTAGAGGTGCGGAATCGCATGGTATGATCTGCGCTGAAGATGAATTAGGACTTGGTCAGTCGCATGACGGTATTCTTATTCTTCCCGCTGAAACACAAGTTGGAACCCCCGCCGCTCAAGCCTTAAACATTGAAAGCGACCAACTGCTCGAAATTGGTATTACACCCAACCGAACAGACGCCCTTTCTCACCTTGGCGTAGCGCGCGACTTCATTGCTGCTTGGAATGTTGAACATGCTGAAAATCAAAAGACACTTCTTCTTCCTTCCTTCCACACCCTGCCCACCGAGACAAACGGATGGTCCATTCAACTAGAAAACGAAACGGCGTGCGCCCGATATGCCTGTCTTGAAATTTCAGGACTTGCAAATCAACCCACACCCGATTGGATGAAGGAAATACTGGTTGTCATTGGCGTAAAACCCATTAACCTTGCCGTTGACCTTACCAATTTCATTCAACATGAACTGGGTCAACCCATGCATGTCTTTCGCGCTGCCGATTTCGAATCGAAGACCATTCACATTCGGAACGGAAAAGATGAAACATTCAAAACACTCGACGGATTAGAGAGAAAAATTACCGATACCGATGTGGTAATTGCTTCAGACCACTCACCCCTTTGCATTGCAGGTGTAATGGGTGGTTTAGAGGCAGGAGTGCAATCTGAAGACAACCACCTCATTTTCGAAAGCGCATGTTTCAATGCGGTTCGCGTGCGGAAAACAGCCAAGAAATTTGGTATTCACTCTGATAGTAGTTTCCGATTCGAACGCGGTACCGGTGTTGATGCTGTAACTACGGCGTTGAAACGACTGGCACAACTTGTTTCAGAAATAGCTCCCAATGCACAAATTGGTGGATATACAGAAGCATACCCTCAACCCATTCTCAAGACCGAAATAACACTAACTGCACAATACCTGGAACAACTTACGGGGATTCAAATTCCGGCCCCCGTTGTTACTCAAATTTTGCAGCATCTTGATTTTGAAGTTGAATCTTCTGAAAATGCTTGGAAAATAAAAGCTCCTTATAACCGGGTTGAGGTCACCCGACCAGCTGATGTGGTAGAAGAGATTTTACGCATTTACGGATATGATAAGATTGAAGTGCCTTCGCGCATGAAACTCTCTTTGAACAGCAAAGGCAAAACAGAAAACTTGCAGTATCAGGTAGCTCAATTATTAGCCGCACAAGGTTTCTCTGAAATCATGTCCATGTCGTTGGTGAAAAGCACATACGCAGAATCATTTGACACTTTATTTCAAGTAGAAAGCGTGTCACTCAAGAATCCGCTGAGCAAAGATCTTTCGCACATGCGTTCAAGCCTCATTTTTGGTGGATTAGAAAGCATTGCCTTAAATGAAAAACACCGAGCTAGCAACTTAAGACTGTTTGAAATTGGAAAAGAATATAGAAAAACGGAGAATGGATACGCTGAAAAACGCAAGCTCGCCATTTGGATGGTGGGCGATCAATACCCGGAATCTTGGAATCGCACTACAGAGAAAAATACGCTCATTCAACTTCGATCGAAAGTTGAATTGGTTTTGAATGCACTAGGTGTAAAGCAATTGGAATGGAATGAATTGGGGGAAAAGGGTGCACTAGCTTACGGATTAGAGGCCGTGAATCAGAAAAAAGTTTGGGGTGTCTGTGGTCAGGTTAAACAAGAACTGCTTGATGCGTGCGATGTGCAGCAAGACGTTTTTTATGCTGAATTTGAATTCGCTGCATTGGAGAAAGCGTCTGCGCAGCAGAAAAATAGTTTCGAACCGTTGACTAAATATCCTTGGGTGCGTCGTGACCTTTCCTTGCTTGTGAACAAGCCAACATCATTCGAAGCCCTTCGCAAAACTGCGTTTAAAGCAGAGAAAAAGTTATTGAAAGATGTATCGTTGTTTGACGTTTATGAAGGTAAAAATTTGCCGGAAGGAAAAAAGAGTTATGCCTTGAAATTCATCTTGCAAGACGAGCAGCAGACCCTAACAGATGAAGCTGTAGAGAAAAGCATGCAACGCATTTTAAACAGCTTGCAGACGGAGTGTTCGGCGGAGTTGAGGTAGATATTTATATCTCTAATCTTTGATAAATTTCAAAACTCTAGAGCTGCAAAGAATCGATTCATGTAGTTAAATTAATAATAAATAACAAAGTTCTTAGTGAACTTTATTTATTTCAATCACTTCAAAAGCATCGTGTTTTGGAAGTCACCTTGCCTTAAACCAATTGTTCTGATAGAATTTATTAATTATTATTTATTTTATTAGGGCGTGAATAATAATATCAAAGCTGCCCCTAGCTTATTGTCATCTAATATATCTCCCTCGCCATACCCTATTATTCTCCCATCAATTGATTTAATTTCGTTGCCATGAACGAGGCCTATGCATTTGCCACCATAAAGTATTTGTTGGTTAATTGTTTGATTTGAAAAAGAATATACACGACTGTTCTTAACATTTCCTATAATACCCTCACGTGAAGAATAAATAGTAGAACCCTTAACTCGTCCAACTTCTTTACCGTCTTTTGAAAGAATATTATTACCCTGAATATATCCGATGAGCCTATTTTGATTTACACAAAAAATCTTACTAGTAGATTTTTTATTTTTTTTGATATCCATTACAAATAAAACATGCTCTATGATTTTGTCAACAAAGAGTTTTTGTGTTTCTATAATTTCATCTTCGCCTTCTTTCTCAGCGTTTCCTTCTGACCAAAAATCCGCTGGTGCAGGAACTTGCTGAATTATTTCGATTAAATTTAGTTTAATTTGATTAATCGAACTGCCGTCGTTAATCAGTTGTTCCACAATTGGAACAATTTTATTCATAAATTCATCTATTAGTGGTTTTTCAATATTTTTTTCGTCCTTGTTTTCCATAAATTGCAAAAATTAATTATATATGATTTTAATAACACCCAAAACACATTAAATTGAGATTTTTTTATAATATTTTTGAAGCTATTTTAATAAAATAAAAGGAATACATATTGGATTTTTTTACGACTTTAAATATTCCATGTTTTCTTAACTTAGATTTAGTATAATCGTAAGACAATATATCAGCGAATTTCTTAGGATGTTTTTTAATCATTTCTCTTACTTCGCTTAACCACTCGTCTTCATTTTCATAGCCAAATCTAGAATATAAACTTCTAAAATCTTAGCTATTTATTAAGTTTTCATATTTTAAATCCGTTCTTTCGATTTTAAGCCATAAACAATTGACAAAATTAGTAGAGTTAAAATAGATATTGATCTAAGGATATCAGGTACAATGAAAAAGTATGATATCAGCCCTCCACCAGAAATAAATGAATATGATATTTGAAGAAAGTTGATTTTAGGAGTGATTCTAAATTCTAAAATGCTTTCTTGAATAAAAACTACTATTCTATCAATTAATAAAATGGTTAATACTGAAAAAATACCGAAAATAAGGGAGTAATCTACAAGAACAGTGAATAAATTTCCACCCACATCTTCAAATCCCAAAAAAGCAAGGGATATCGCTCCAAATCCAACACCTAAACAAATTGAAATTGCGCCTAATATTACGAAATAAAAGTATTTTACTCTTAGTCTAAGGTTAGCGAGTACTATTCCGATAATAATTATTGCAAATATATTTCCAATTAAATTAAGTATTTTTTTCATGGCTTATGATTTGCAATAATTTTAGAATTAATAAAATAAAAGCTCTTTTTATTAAAATTAACAAGTGTTTTAATTTTTTAGACTCAGCACCATAATGATTTTTAATAATTCATTTTTAATTGTAATTAGGCATATCTAAAATTAATCACATTCAAAATGAAATTTTCGATTGTTTATAATAAAATCTCCCCCGCAATCTCTCTCGCCGCCGCATCACTCGCTATTAATTCTTCCAACGAAGGCTTCGAAATGAAGGCTGCTTTTTCAAGCGTCTTCTCTACGGTCTCGGCGATTTGAAGGAACTTAATTTCATCGTTTAAGAATCGAGCCACTGCAATTTCATTCGCTGCATTCAAAATGCAAGGCGCATTGCCGCCCTGCTCCAATGCCTCGAACGCAAGACCCAAACAACGAAACACTTCCATGCGCGGCTGCTCAAACGTAAAATGCGGATAATCCATGAAGTTGAAGCGCGGCCAATCGGTCTTCACACGCTGTGGATAAGCCATGGCATACAAGATCGGCAACTTCATATCGGGCAAGCCCAACTGCGCTTTCATGCTGCCATCTTCGAACTGAACCAAACTGTGAATAATACTCTGCGGATGAACAACCACCTCTATCTGCGATGGCTTCAAATTGAATAACCACTTCGCTTCAATAACCTCTAAACCTTTGTTCATAAGGGTTGCAGAGTCAATGGTAATCTTCGCGCCCATGGTCCAATTGGGGTGCTTCAACGCTTGCGCCTTAGTCACCTCCGCCAACTCTTCTGCTGGCTTCTGCCTAAACGGACCACCACTCGCAGTTAGAACAATCTTCTCTATGGGGTTGTGCCACTCGCCAGCCAAACACTGGAAAATAGCACTGTGCTCACTGTCAACCGGATAAATATTTACAGCATGCTGTTGTGCCAATTGTGTAATGAGCTCACCCGCAACTACCAAGGTTTCTTTGTTCGCCAATGCAATGGTTTTCTTCGCTTCAATGGCTCTTATGGTTGGAAGTAATCCAGCAGCACCCACCAAGGCCGTTAACACCACATCAATGGTATCCATCTCTACAATCTGCTCCAACGCCTGCTTTCCCGCATACACTTTAACATCTGTGGAGGCCAATCCTTCCTTCACTTCAGCGTATTTCGATTCGTCTGTAATGACAACGGCATTCGGATTGAACTTCAACGCCTGCGCAATTAACAACTGGCTGTTGCTGTGTGCCGTTAAGACCTCAACACAAAATTGTTCTGGATGCTCCTGAATAACTTCAAGTGCTTGTGTTCCTATAGATCCCGTAGATCCTAAAATGGCGATGTGTCTCAACTTCTTTTTTTTTGAAAGGTAGAATAAAAAAACCGCTTCTTGAAGGAAGCGGTTTATTTCGTTGCCCGAACAGGATTCGAACCTATACAAACTGAACCAAAATCAGTTGTCCTGCCATTAGACGATCGGGCAATCTATTCCCCATTTCTTCAAATGGGAATGCAAAAATAAATACTTTCTTCTAAACAATCCAACTTTTTTCATGTATTACCTTCGTTTTCTAAAAATTTGGATTGTGATACAGCTACTAAACTACATCAATGGAGAATTTGTTCAGGCGCATTCTACCGAAACCATAGACAATATAAACCCTGGCACCGGAAAGGTCTACGGAACCATACCTCGAAGCCACACTACCGATATCAACGCCGCTGTAGACGCAGCCACCGAAGCTTTCCCTGCTTGGTCTTCTCTTTCAAGTGAAGAACGCTCAACCATTCTCATTCGTATTGCAGATGGCATTCAAGCCAATGCTGAGACTTTAGCACAAGCAGAGTCTATTGATAATGGAAAACCCATTTCTCTTTCTAGAGCGGTAGATATTTCTCGGGCAGAAGCGAACATTCGCTTTTTCGCAACAGGTATTTTACACTTCGCCAGTGAAGCCCACCCCAATAACGCTTTTGTGAACTATACCCTGCGCAAACCCATTGGGGTTGTTGGTTGCATCTCTCCCTGGAATCTTCCCTTGTATCTCTTCACCTGGAAAATAGCTCCTGCCTTGGCCGTAGGAAACTGCGTTGTTGCCAAACCTTCCGAATTAACACCATACACTGCCTATTTATTTTCAAAAATTTGTGCCGAGGCTGGTCTTCCAAAAGGAGTACTCAATATTGTCCACGGCCTGGGTCCAGAAGCCGGAGAAGCCATTGTGCAACACAACGGTATTAAAGCAATTTCATTCACGGGTGGAACAGTTACCGGAAGACACATTGCCTCTGTCATTGCACCAAAATTCAAAAAAATGTCATTGGAGTTAGGTGGGAAAAATGCGAACATCATTTTCAACGACGCTCAAATAGATTTGGCGGTTTCAACCACCGTTCGCTCTTCCTTCGCCAACCAAGGTCAAATTTGTTTATGTGGTTCTCGAGTACTCATTCAAGCAAACATCTACGAACAATTTAAGGCAGCTCTCATTGAAAAAGTTTCAAAAATTAAACCCGGCAATCCCCTTGATCCTAACACGCGCATGGGAGCGCTGGTGAGCGAAGCGCATTTAAACAAGGTGTTGTCTTATGTTGCGCTTGCGCAGGAAGAAGGAGGAACCATATTACTTGGTGGTGAACGTGTTCAACTCAATGATGAAAATGCTGAAGGGTTTTTCATGCAACCCACCATTATTGAAGGACTAGGACCACAATGCAGAACAAACCAAGAAGAAATTTTCGGACCCGTGATTACCCTCCAATCTTTTGAAACAGAGGAAGAGGCAATAGCCTTGGCCAATGCATCGGTCTATGGTTTAGCTGCAAGTATTTGGACCGAAAACGTAACACGCGCACACCGCGTTGCTCAGAAATTAGAAACAGGTATTGTTTGGGTTAATTGTTGGTTAGAACGCGATCTGAGAACTCCGTTTGGTGGAGTAAAGCAATCGGGGCTTGGCAGAGAAGGTGGCTGGGAAGCCATGCGATTCTTTACTGAACCACAAAACGTTTGCATTTCTGTGCCGAAACAATAGCTGTACTCATCTTTCGTTGCTATCTTTAGGCTCGCAAGAAATGACCGCATACGAACAACTACTGAATCGACTAGACGAATTCATTCGACGCTACTACAAGAACAGAATGATTCAAGGAGCACTCTATGTGGGTGCCCTACTCACCTTTTTGTATTTGCTTGTCATCTCACTTGAATACCTTGGTCATTTTGGTCCGGTCATTCGCACAATTTTATTTTTTGGTTTTGTTGGAACTGCTCTTTTCTTTTTCATTAACCGCATTGCCCTGCCTCTTTTTAGCATGCTCAAACTTGGAAAAAGAATTTCCTATGAGCAAGCCTCTTCCATTATTGGAAAACATTTTCCCGATGTAGATGATAAACTACTCAATACACTGCAACTACATGAACAATTAAAGTCGCATGCTGGAAGTGATCTTTTACAGGCCAGTATAGCGCAACGCATGAAAGCCTTGACGCCTGTTCCATTTGTAAAAGCCATAGATACTTCCAACAACAAGAAATACTTGCGCTATTTCATTCCACTTGCTGTGCTATTCATTGGACTATTCGTAGTTACACCTTCATTCATTTTAAAACCCACAGACCGCTTACTTCGCTTCAATGAAGTAATTGCAGAAGAGGCTCCGTTTACCATGGTACTTGAAAATGATACACTTCAAGTGGTTGAGAACAAAGACTACACCGTGCGCATGCGTTTGGAAGGAAAAGAAATTCCAGATAAGGTTTTTTTGGAATTGAATGGGCAAAAATTTCAAATGGCGAAGAAAAACAATCTTGAATTCCAATACACGGTTAGCGGAGTTACGGAAGATTTGCAATTGGTTTTTCACGCCTCAGGATTCCACAGTGACGGATATGAAATTGAAGTTTTAAAACTGCCGAGACTTGGAACCTTTCAAATGGAACTCGACTATCCCGATTATTTATACAAAGAGAACAGCATTGTCCAAAACTCTGGTGACTTGGTAGTTCCAGAAGGAACTCAAATTACATGGAAGATAAGTGCGGAAAATACAGAACAGGTTGAATTCATTACCGACGAAGGAAAGGTTGCTTTTCAAAACGAAAACAATGCCTTCACCTTCGCGAAGCAAGCCCTATCGAACTTCTCTTACCAAGTTCTACCCACCAACTCAACGGGCGCTAGCGTAAATCCTTTCAATTACAAAATTGCGGTTATACCAGATGCTTATCCCAACATTCAAGTCAGTGAAGAAAGAGATTCAGCACAAATACAAATCATGTATTTCACTGGAGAAATTTTAGATGATTACGGACTTACAAAACTTGTATTTGTTGGGAAACCTACACGAAACGGGGCCCCCATTGGTCTTCCAAAAACCGACATTATTCCATTTGAAAAAGGTGTTACAGGTGATCAGTTTTTCCATGCGGTTGATTTTTCTTCTTTCAATCTTCAACCTGGAGATGAAGTTCAATATTATTTCGAAGTGTGGGACAATGACGGTGTTCATGGAGCAAAGAGCACCCGAACAACTGTTCGGTCATTTGAAAACCCGACTGATGAAGAGCTCGAAAAAATGCTCGATGAAAAAAGTGATAACATCAAAAACAACCTTGAAAGCAGTATCAAAGAAGCTGAAAAACTACAGAAAGAATTGAAAGAGCTTGAGCGTCAACTTTTAGAGAAAAAAGAAATGACCTGGCAAGACAAGAAGAAATTAGAAGATTTACTGAACAGGCAAAAGGACCTGGAGAAACAGGTAGAGGAAATTCAAAAACAAAACGAACAACGCAATCAGCAGCAACAAAATGAATCGCTGTTAGAAAAGCAAATGCAACTTGAAAAAATCATGAATGAAATGCTCAGTCCTGAGCTCAAAGAAATGATGCAAGAATTGCAGCGCATGATGAATGAATTGAATAAAGATGAAATTCGAAAAGAGCTTGAAAAAATAAACGAAAGTACCGAAGATCTTGAGAAAGAAATGGATCGGGCACTGGAGCAATTCAAGCAAATGGAAGTGCAAGAGAAGATTGAAAAAGTTACTGAAAAATTAGGAGAACTTGCTGAAAAACAAGAACAGCTCGCTAATGATGAAAACAAGTCAAATGAACAAAAACTGAAAGAACAAGAGCAATTAAACAAGGCCTTTGATGACTTAAAGCAAGATTTGAAAGAAGTAGAAAAATTAAATAAAGAACTTGAGAATCCTGAAGAAATACCAAATACAGAAGAACTTCAAAAACAGATAGATCAAGAACAGGAAAATAGCAAAGAGCAATTGCAACAAAACAAAAAAAGCAGTGCTTCCAAATCACAAAAAAGTGCCGCAGATAAAATGAAGGAGATGCAACAACAAATGCAAATGGAAATGGAATCTTCAGAAAAAGAACAGCAAGAAGAAGACATGGATGCATTGCGTGCACTTTTAGAGAACATTATAACCGTTTCTTTCGATCAAGAAAAACTGATGCAAAATGTGAAAAGCACACAGCGCAACGATCCACAATTTAAAATCCTGGCTCAACAGCAACGCAAATTGAAAGATGATGCGAAGATGATTGAAGATAGCCTGTTTGCATTGAGCAAGCGTGTGCCTGAAATTAGTGCAACTGTTAACCAAGAAATCAACGCAATCAATGCAAACATAGAACGCGCATTAAAAGATTTTCCCGACGCCAACATTGGAAAAATCTCTGCGAATCAACAGTCTGCAATGACCGGGTTCAACAACCTAGCTCTACTTCTAGATGATGCGCTGCAACAAATGCAGATGCAAATGCAATCACAGTCTGAGTCAAAAAAATCTGGAAAAGGAAAGTGCAATAAGCCAGGAGGAAAAGGGAAAAGTAAATCATCAGCATCTGATTTAAAAAAGATGCAAGAAGGGCTACAAAAACAATTGGAGGGGTTAAAAAAACAGGGGAAGAATCAAGGGAAAAACCAAGGTCAACAAAATTCAGGAGGTACTGAAGGTATGAGCAAAGAGCTTGCTCAAATGGCTGCAAAACAAGCCGCAATTCGGAAACTCATGGAAGAAAAAGCCAATGAGTTAAACGAAGATGGCAGCGGAGCTGGAAACGAGATGAAGCAAATTGCGAAAGAGATGGAAAAGCTGCAACGTGATATTGTAAACAATCAGATTACAGAAGAGAGTATTCGTAGACAAAATGACATCATGATTCGGTTGTTGAAAGCGGAAGAAGCTGAACGGATCCGAGATCAAGATGAAGAGCGCAAAAGCAATGAAGCACTTGATTCTCCAATAGGGAATCCGAAAAAATACCAAGATTATTTGAAAAACAAACAAAAGAACATTGAAACATTGCGCTCCGTTTCTCCACATTTAAAGCCGTATTACAGAGAAAAGGCACAACGCTATTTTAGAATTTCTGAATAGTTGTGGTTAAATGAAGCGTTTTTTTTCTCATTTTTGAAACCAAATCAGAACCCATGAGTCAAGGTCGCAGACAACTTCGTTTTCCATCAACATTAGAAGGCATTCATTTTGCCGAAAAATTGGTTGACGATGTTTGCAATGAATACAGCGTGAAGGAAGACTTCTATGGTGAAATTTTAATCTGTTTAACAGAAGCCGTCAACAATGCAGTGGTGCATGGTAACAAGCTGCAAGAAGGCACAGAGGTCTCTTTAACTTTCGAACTAGCCAACGAAAAAACATTGCAGTTTACCATTGTTGATGAAGGTCCAGGTTTCGACTTCGAAAATCTTCCAGACCCCACAGCTCCCGAAAACATTGAGCTCCCGCATGGAAGAGGGGTATTTCTTATGCAGCGCTTGGCCGACCGATGCACTTTCAATCACGGTGGTTCTGAGGTAATCTTAGAGTTCGATGTAGCTCACACCAGCGAGGCCTAAAGCGGAATGTTTCCGTGTTTCTTTCGAGGCATCTTTTCAGCTTTATTCTCAAGCATCTCAAACGCTCTAATCAATTTTTCTCTTGTTACCGCAGGTTCAATAACCTCATCTACATATCCGCGCTCTGCTGCACTGTATGGATTCGCGAACAGTTGAGCATACTCCGATTCTTTCTCTTTCCATTTCGCATTCGGATCTTCAGAAGAGGCAATCTCTTTTTTGAATATAATTTCAGCAGCTCCCTTCGCACCCATCACGGCAATCTCTGCCGATGGCCAAGCAAAATTCATGTCTGCACCAATGTGCTTGCTGTTCATCACATCATATGCTCCGCCATATGCTTTTCTGGTAATCACTGTAACTCTTGGAACCGTTGCTTCACTGAATGCATACAACAATTTGGCTCCGTTAGAAATGATTCCATTCCACTCTTGATCTGTTCCTGGTAAGAAACCAGGTACATCTTCAAAAACCAACAAAGGAATATTAAACGCGTCACAAAAACGAACAAATCGTGCGGCCTTGTTGCTGCTTTTAATGTCTAAAACTCCCGCTAAGAATGCAGGCTGATTCGCAACTACACCAATACTCCTTCCGGCTAATCTTGAGAAACCTACAACAATATTCTCAGCGTAATCTTTATGAACCTCGAGCCATGAATTTTCATCAACTACTTCTGAAATAACCTCTTTAATGTCATACGGTTGATTTGGATTGTCGGGGATGATGTTGTTTAGTTTTTCTCTTTTCTCATTACCCAACTCATACGCCAACCTCGGAGCATCATCTTCACAATTCTGCGGCATGTATGAAAGCATTTGGCGAATCATTTTTAAAGCTGCTACATCATGCTCTGCTGTAAAATGCGTTACACCACTTTTCGTACTGTGCGTGCTAGCACCACCAAGCTCTTCACTTGTGACCGTTTCATGGGTAACGGTTTTCACCACATTGGGACCCGTCACAAACATGTAACTGGTATTTTCCACCATAACAATAAAATCTGTCAATGCCGGTGAGTATACCGCACCGCCAGCACATGGACCCATG
>Ga0315899_10002710_pt1 | contig 19482 bp, 23 predicted proteins | sample LakEriMetagenome_2_FD_203518 | JGI IMG/M metagenome (GOLD analysis project Ga0315899, IMG submission 203518) | Freshwater fungal communities from buoy surface, Lake Erie, Ohio, United States - Buoy 4 MA112 | ecosystem: Environmental > Aquatic > Freshwater > Lake | place: USA: Lake Erie, Ohio... | reverse complement strand
GCGAACCCGCCGTTCACGCCGGGGTCACATGCGATTACGATTCGATTGCTCATTGGTTGTTTGTTGGGACCGGATGGTGAGAGTGTGGCCTACGTAGATGCCTGCGATCACGCAGAGGGGCATCAGCGCCGCCATAGAGATGATGGTCAGGGCGGTGCTCATCGTTTGAATGCCTTCGAGATGAATTGGGATGCCGCATCAAACTTCCATGTGTGCGCGTTCTTGATTCCGAAACGGGTCAGACAGCGAACCTGCTTTGGTGTGGCCAGCTTGAGGGCCGCTCGATTCATCACACGCTCTAGCACCGCGCTGGCCTGACCGCGGCAGGTGATCGAGTCGGTTGAGAACCCGAAGCTCTTGAGTGTCTTGGCCTGCGATTCAGTGACCGGCTGCGAGTGCCACGGCATGGTCGGTTCCCAGTCGGCCATCGTTGTGTCGTGGATCGACAGGGCGAACTCTAGCGGATCGATGGTCTTACCGGACAGCTTCTTCTTCTGGGCCAACTGCTTGGCCAACGCATTCTCGCGCTGGATCACAGCGTTGCCGACGACATCCTGGAGATCGAACTCGCCCTGCTTGGCCGTGAGTTCATCAGCGATGTCTCCGATCTCATCCTGGGAGATGAGGCGCGTGGGACGCACGAGCTTGTGGCGTCCGGTCATCCACAGGAAGTCGAGGATGGTGAGATGCGTCTTGCCGGCATGTAGCCGGGTTCCTCGCCCGATCATCTGGGTGTAGAGCGAGCGGCTTCTGGTGGGGCGTAGGCAGACGATGGTGTCGATGCTGGGCTCATCGTACCCCTCGGTCAGCATCATGGCATTGCAGAGGACTCCGCGCTGCTTCTGGGCGAACCGCTTGAGGATCTCCTTGCGATCGGTGCTGGTGCCATCCACGTGCTCTGCATCGAGTCCGATAGCGCGGCAGATGGAGGTCATCTTTTCCGATGTGGCGATGAGCGGCAGGAACACGATGGTCTTCTTCCCGCCGAACTGCTTGATCTGGGCTGCTATGCGTTCGAGGTACGGCTCGATGGCGTGAGCGGTGTCATTGGCATCGAAGTCGCCGGCGTGGAACTTGACCTTGGTGAGATCGATGGAGACATCGCAGACACGGGCCTTGATGGGTACGAGATAGCCCTGCTTGATGAGATCGAGGAGTGTGACCTCGTAGGCCACGTTCTCGAAGAAGGATCCGAGCTGCTTCTTATCGGATCGATCGGGGGTTGCGGTGACCCCGAGGATATTGGCCTGCGGAAAGTGGCTTAGGACGCTCTGGTACGAGTCGGCTGCAACGTGGTGCGCCTCGTCGATGATGATGTTGGTGAAGTAATCGGGAGCGAACCGATTGTGTCGGCGTAGAAGGGTTTGAATGGATCCGACGACGATACGGAACTCTGGGCCAGCGAAGTCCTCAGCGCGTTCGAGTGCAGCGTCTCGACCGACGGCCTGCTTGATCTTGTCCTTGGCCTGCTGAAGGAGTTCTTCGCGGTGCGCGATGATAAGGGTGCGACCCTGGGCGCGATTGGCTATGTGAGCGAAGACGATTGTCTTCCCGCCACCAGTGGGGATGACGATCAGCGATCGTTGATAATCTTCCCAAGACTGGAAGACTTGACCCACACACTCTTCTTGGTACGGTCTCAGTTGCATAGCGTGTCGTTGCGCTTTGTTGTTTTGGACTCATGTCACCCCCCGGAGGCTGCAAACTCCGGGGGGCTTTTGTTTAGTGGTTAGATGGTGTCGTTATCCGATGGCACCTTCTTCATACGACGAACACGCAGGGCGGTCTGCTCCTGCCCTTGCTTGTCGGTGTACTTCTCCTCTTCGAGGACGACGATCATCGACAGTCCAACGAAGCCCTGGAGGAACCGTGTGAATGCTCCTCCGACGCTAAAATCGAACTCGGCACCGTCATCGATGTTGGCTTCGGTCGCGCTGATCAACGCCTGTAGACGCCACATCATGGTGTCCTTGAGGATGAAGCGGTCGCTGATGACCTCACCGGACGGACCCTTGTAGCGCAGGGTGGCGACGCTGTTACCGCTCTTATCGAGACCCTCGTCCTTGGCGGACTGGATGACGACGGTGTATTCGCCTGGGCCGGCGAACGGCTTAACTTCAGCTTGGGAACGATCGACTTTGAATTTCATGTGTTGGGATGTGTGTTGCTGTTGTTGTTATTCGGACTGACGAGCCGCCCACGCGGGCAGCGAGAGTGATTGGATCTGGGAGGAGTAGCAGGGCCAAGAGTTGAGTTGCTCGCACTCAACGTAGGTCCGGAGTTGTTCCTCGATGATATCGATTCCGAGGTTGATGGCCTGCTCATCGAGTTCGTAGCAGGCCACACCATAGGGTGCCTCCTTCTCGACCGCGATGAACACGAACCGGTGGATGCCAGTGATCTGGCGATACCACGCGGCTTGCACGTGATATCGGAACTGAGCGCAGGACTTTGCAAATGCGATCGGAGATGCGTCCTGGGTGGTTTTGACATCAATGATGTAGTCCTTCCCGAGCCCGTCGATGCGGGCTTTGACCTTCACGCCCATCCAAGTGTCGAAGCACGAGACCTCGGTCTGGATGCCGTTGAGGAGCGGAGCGGCGGCGGGGTGAGCGTGAACCGCGGCTGCGGCTCCGGTGATGTTGTCCCACTGCTCTTGGTTGAGCGGGATCTTACCAGAAGCGATGACCGCCTCGTAGGCTGCTTTGCCATCCTTGTTGCGCCGATCGCCTGTGAACAACGTGTAGTTCAGTGCGAACAGCTCAGGCTCAAGGATCGCCATGTGAACGGCAGTCCCGAACTCAAGAGCGGGGGACGACTCGTTTTTGGTCGTACCATCCTGCCAAGCGCGGAAGTGGGCGGGCGACTTCCGGAACTGATCGAGTCCGGACTTCGAGAGAGCCTTCGTGCCGTGGTAGATTGCCGCCGGCATGTTGCAGATGAGTTCTCCGCTCACGGCTGCACCTCCGCGTTCACGATCTCAGGAGTCACGATGACGGGCAGCTTGCTCAGGATGAGGTCAGGCTTGCTGATGTACTTGCTGGCGAAGGTGTCATCCAAATCGCGGAAGGTCTGGCCTTCCTTGATTCGACCAGCCTTGAGCAGCAGCGCGTTCACATCGTACTCACGAGCCTCGAAGAGTTCTTCGAGCTTGGCCACGAGGTCGAACGCTTTGGCGGGAGCGACAGCCACCTCAGCGGGAGCGGGCTGGAAGTCCTCGGTCTCCTCAGGGGTGTAGATGCCGGCCACCACCTCAGGAGCGAGCATGCGGATTGCCTTGGAGATACACCGAGCACGGAGCATGGCACCCGGATCCTTGGCCCACCCGGAACCCGGCTTGGCGGGCAGGAGACCAGCGAGCTTGGCGTCCTCGGTGGAGAACCCGATCTCGCACTGGTTACCATCGTAAGTCCAGACCGCGATCGCGGCCTTCTGGTCGAACTGCTTCCACAGCACTTTGCCACCGCGAGCGCGATAGCCGGCCAGCATGGCATCGCTCCTCATGGAGAGAGAGCCGTTGATGATGTGGTACTCGCGCTTGAAATCGAACGGGGTCTTCTTCTCGGCGGCGCACTGCCACGCGATCAGTTTTCCCTGTTCGACCTTGGTGCATCCCAGCATTCCACTGGAAGCTATCCACTCGCCCATCTTCTCGATGGCGGTGATGGGGTCTGCGATCTTGCTGTACATCTCGGAAGATGCATCAGCGGTTGTCGTTGCGATTGCGTTCATTTGTTGTTTCGGAGTAGTTGCTCGATGACGTCGGAGCGGACACGGATCGTGCGCTTCGTTGCCTTCATGGCTGGAAGCCGACCATCCCTGATCCAGCGACGCACGGTCTCGGGATGAGTCCCGAGCGTCTGTGCGATCTCTTTGATCGAGAGTAGTTTTACGCTCACGGGGAAGAAGTTACCCCGTGTTGCCGAGTGTTGCAAACTATTTCTTGCGGAAATTATTCCCGCGTGTTGCTCGGGGCTTCTCCGGTCTCGGAAAAGTCGCGCATCAGACGCAGCGCAGCCTCTCGATTCGGAGCTTTATTGACGGCTCGAGCAAGTGACTCGATGGCTTGAGCACTGGCCTGTTTGCTGCGGAGTCCGGTGGCTCCGACCGTGCGGGCAAGCACCTTCGCTGCGAGGTAGGTTCCGCCGATGTCAGCAGCGTAGGTCAGCAATCCAGCAAGAGCAGCAGTGCCGAATTGGCCTCCAGTGGCAAGAGTTCCTGCAACAGCAAGCGGAGCTTTGAGTCCGCTCAAAGTAGCCCGCTCGACGATCTGGCCACCGGTTGTCTGGCCCGCTCCACCAGCACGAAGCTGGCGATCTCGGATGATTTCAAACGCAGGAAGGAGTTCGTCTTCGATCTGCTTCAGTACTCGCGGGCCAACGATGTTGGAGAACTCCTCTCGCGTTGAAGGCGTTTCGAGAGTCTTGCGAATTCGGTTGAGATCAATGTTCTCTGCACCTGGAGAAACCCCCTTCTGGCGCGTTCCAAACAGGATGTCCTCGATTTTGGTGGCCCGCGTGTTGATCAGCGCATCAGCGGCGGCTTTGCGAAGCTCTGGAGTGGCCGCGTTGCTGACCTGATCCTCAAGCGTGTTCATCACGGACTTGATGTCCCTGGAGTCTTCAAGCAGGCCAAGAATGCGCTCGCTGATCTTGTATCCGGTGAGCGTATCGGATTTAGCCGCCTCACGAGCTTTCACAGCCTCCGACAGTTCGGCCTCAGCAGCACCAAGGTTTCGGTTCAGCTTTTCCAGATCGTCGATGGGTCCAAGCCCAAGAGCCTTGAGGGTTCCCGGAGATTGGGACTCCATGACGTTCAGCTTGGTGAGCAGGCCACGGTAATCGACCTTTTTATCTTTGGTGCTCGACTGGATCAGGTTGTTAACAACATCGAAGTTGCGGAGCTGAGCAAGGTTTCCGAACCCAAGTTCCTGAAGCGACCCCGGGGCTGTCCGCTCGATGCCGTTGAGGATTCCAAGCAGCTTGGTGTTGTCGATTCCGCCAGCGGCGTTGGCCGCTTTTGTGGCAATGAACTGCTGCACCAGAGAGTTGATCTGGGAACGATCAGGAACGCCCTCGACACCGATAGCCTTGAGGTTGTCGAGTAGGTCTGAAATACCTCGGTATTCAATGCCTTGAGTGCCGTACTTCGTGACCGAGTTTCCAAGCTGTTCGAGGAACTTCTCAGGAGTGGCTTCAATCCCTTTGAACGCCTTCTCAATGTAGGGATTCTCCCACAGACCTCTGACCTGAGCGTATTTCGCTTGAGTATCCAGAAACTTCTGAGCGATCTCAGGTTTGAACACGGTCGGAGCCTGCTCGTTCATCAGCGCCGTGATCGAGTTGGCCAAATCCTTGGCTTGAGCTTGGGCCGGCGTACGGTACGCCTCGTTCGAGTAAGCCCAGTTCTCAAGATCCCTTCGGATTCCACGAAGCTCATCCAAAGAGAACTTTCCTGGAACGTCTCTGTATTGGGTCTGGAAGCCGGTGTAGATGTTTCCAGCAGTACCAGCTGGAACCTTTGAGACCTTGTTCAGCCGGCCAATGATCTCTCCAAGAACCGGAATCTTAAGGTCTGGCAGCTTGTTAGAAAGCTCGCGCACTTTCTGAGACAGGTCTCCAAGCTCGAACACCTCATCCTGAGTCGGAATGCCCGCGTATTCCTTCTTGAAGAAGTCGTCCGTGAGCTGTTTCAGGCCTGGAGGCTGGCCTTCTGCCGGCTGAGTGATGAGTTGCTGGATCCTGAAGCCTTGGCGAGCCGTATCAGCGCCCGTAGGAACTCCAGCAGGGAACGCTTCTCTCGTAGCTCGTGCTTCTTGTGCCGCGATCCTAGGATTCAGTGCTCCAGCGATCTTCTGTTCGGTCTGAGTGCCAAGAGAATCCACGAACTGGAGCCAATTCTGCTCTACATCGCTGAGTTCTCTGGTTCGAGTCTCCTTGAAAGCCTGCTGCTCAGACTGCATCAACTCATTGCCGTATTTCTTGGCCTCGTTGACCGCGTTTTGGAGAGCTTCAGTGGCCCCGGCGAATGTTCGGCTCTGCCCGGTGATGTCATTGACCTTGTTCAGGCCCAAAAGTTGAACCGCATCCTCGTAAACGCGGACAACATCGGTCGGATTGACCGATCCACCAAGTTCGCGGGCGCGTCTTTCGATCTCAGCGACCTGATTTTCCTCAAGCTGACGCAGAGTGTTGAGGCCCATCTTCGATTGCGCCCTCTGAGCGAACGAAGCGAGACCTGGAACCACATCTGTTGCCAACGGAGTGATGCCAGCTTTCTCAAGAACCTGGGCTTTCTCTCCAGCTTTGCTGAAGAAGCTGCCAACAGCTCCAGCCGCACTCTCTACAGCTTTCGGAACACCAGCAAGACCACCTGAAATAACGAATTCCTTGAGCGCAGAACGCGCATCAGTGACTCCTCCTTCGAGCATTCCACCGGCAACACCACCCGCTCCTCCTGCCGCCACATTCTTTGTTAGTGGATTCAACAGAACATCTATCGCGCCACGTGCAATTCCGCCTTTTACGAACCTGTTGGCAATATCAGTCAAAGGACCACCAGCCTTGAGATAAGGAACCGATCCACGGACTGTTGATCCAGCGATTTGACCCGGACGATATTCCTGTCCTTCAGCCAATTTCTCGTAGGTCTGAGCACCGGCTTCGCCTGCTCCTCCAGCGGCTGCTCCAATCGCCATCGTTGCAGGAATGCTGGCACCTCCGGTCGCAATACCTGCGGCAAGTGGAACACCGTATCGAAGTGTTCCCTTGATAGCCTTGGCCTCAGCTTCGGGGCTCATTGGCCCACCACCGCCTCGCATCTCCCTCAGAACGCGAAGCCTCTCAGCCCGATCCTGCTGCTCTTGAGACATCGGCTCTTGAACTCCTGCAAACGGAGCGAGCATTCCTCCTTGAGATTGAGCACGAGACAGGGCTTCGGTGCGTTGTTGTTGATTCTGAGCGTCCTGATTGGCCACCTCACGCCTGACAGCATCAGAGATGACATCCTCTGGGGTATCATCAGGGAAGCTGAGTATGCCGAGACCTTCGACTTTAACTTGGATAGCCATGTTATTTCCTCGTTCCAGAACGCGTCATTTCGATCACTTTTCCGCCTCCAGCAGCAGGAGCTGCCGCGGCACCCTGAGCACCTGACGTATACGAGCGAACGCCAAACGTAGGTCTGATCTCTTGGTAGTTCTTCTTCAGACCAGAAACCCTTTGGATGATTCTGGGATCTATAGACCTTCCAATATCGATGTAGATTCCAATCGGATCTTCGCCTTGCAGTCGATCGATGTACTGGATGGCACGATTCAAGAAGTCCTTGTCCGCAGGAGAACCCCAAGACAACGAAGAGCTGGCCTCTTCACCGGCGGTGAGTGACGCACCAAACAGTGTCTTTCTAGGCCCTTGCTTGAACGACTCATATTCAGCCTTCAATGCTCTTGCGAGTTCACGCTCATCGTCGTTTGCGAAGAACTTGGATCCCTTGGTGTTCAACTGGTCGGAGATGTATCCGAAGTTGTTCTCGGAGAACTTCTTGAGGCCACCAGGAGTGGCGGCAACGCGAGCGATGAGGCTTGAAACCCGATTGGCTCCATCAAGCGATTCGGTGTAAGTCTTGATCGCTTTAACTTCATCGCTCGTAGGTCCATCACCAGTGCCGGTTGCCGCTCGGAACTTGGGACTCTTAATGATGTAATCCGGAAGGTACGGAGACAGCTTATACAGCTTCACCGGATCGCGCTCTTCGACTGGTCCATTCAGAATGTTCGTGGCCTCAACGACCGCATTCTCCTGAGCCAGCTTGTTCTTCTCCGTAACACTCTTCTGGAGGTCTTTGTTGGCCCGCGCATTCAACCCCTTGTAAGCACTAAGCGGGAGTTTTTGAATCGACTGCTCGTCGTAACCCTTGAAAGCCTCAAGATCAGGATTCTGATTGAATAGCTCGATGGCCGCGTCCTTGTCTCCAGCTTGCCTGATCTCTTGAGGGTACAGCGACTGAGCCTTGATGCGAGCTTGGTACGCCAAAGCGGAAAGCTCTCCGGGGGTTTCATTGCCGCGGAGCTGGACGTTTGAGCCCTTGAGAAACTCGAAGTCGTTGAGCGCCTGCAATCTCTTGTTTTGCTCAATTTCGGAAGCGCGTTTAACCGCCTCGGATTGAGCCTGAGCTGCGGCAATTTGGAATGCGGGTTCAGATTGCAGCGGTGACTGATAGGGTCCAGTGGGGCTTTGAAGACCTTCTGCGGTTCCCTGTGCCGCAGCAACTTCTCGTTTAATACCCTCGCTCCTGATCTTTTCCATCATCTGTTCAATGCTGGAGTTTGGATCGAGAGTGATTCTCTGCTGGAGAGCATTGGCCATCAACTGACGCTTGATGGCGCGGTCCTCATCCCGCTTGTTCAGCTCCTCCTGAAGCAGCGCCTGACGGGCTTTGTTGCGCTCGCGGATCTGCTCATTGGTGCCAGTGAACTCGCCGGCCAGACCGCCGGTCAGCATGGTCAGTCCCTTGAGGAACGGATTGATGCGCTGGGAAGCAGCGGCTTCGAGATTGATGGGTGTAGCCATAGATCGTTAGCTCTGTTCGTTGAGGATGGACCGGCGGGCCATGCGACCGCCCATGCTTCGCATCGCCGCGGCGAGGATCTCCTCGGGATCGTAGTTGATATCGCGGAAGTACCGGCTCGGGATCGTCTCACGATTGCGAGTCAGCACGGGGTTGACCGGAAGATCGGGCAGCGGGGTCGTAATGACTGGCCTGCTGAGCACCGAGGTGCCGGGGAGGACGATCGGGTTGCGAGTGGGCGCGGGCTCTTGGAACTCGAACTCTGGAGCCTTGGGAGGAGTCGTGACGGTGACACGCTCCTCGAACACGGGCTGCTGAGTAATGACCTGAGTCTGAGGAGCAGGAGTCGTCGTTACGCTCTCAGGAGGAAGCGTGATGGTCGGAGCCTGTCCTGGAGGGAGGATGTTGGTCGTGCCTTCAGGGGTGACGATAGCTCCGTCTTCGCGGACGTAGGAATCACCCCGAGTTCCAGGGGTGTAAATCGGCATCTTCCCGTACTTGAGGTAGTATTCCTTGATCCAATCGGGCAGGACGCTGACCTCGGGTTCCTCCGCGGCAACCTGCTCGTAAGCGGTAGGAGGAGCAGCGGGCTCCGGTTCCGCAGGCGTGACGGGTTCCTGCGGCAGCGGATTGAACGTGTTCACGCTACTCAAGTCGGGAGTGACCGGAGCAGTCTGAACGTCCGTGGTTGGCCGATAAACATCAGTCCAACGAGTTGGAGCACCGGGAGCATAAGTCGATGCCTCAACTTGAGGCTCTGGTGAGTAATAGCTCAGTGGATCGACCGGAGGTTGAGCGTATCCGGACGCGGTAACAGGACCGAACAGCGCCGAAATCTCTGGAGGCAGAGTGGTCGGAGGAGCGGGAGTTTCTCCTCCGCCGATCAACCAGTAGTTGGATCCTGTATCGGTTGCCATTGATCAGGCTTTCGGGATGAGGCTCTTGATCCGACCGAGCATCCAGTTGGCCACGAGCTTCTTGGTCTTGGGCTTGTCCTTGAGCCACTTGGCGAACTTCTCGGCATTGCTGTCGTAGAAACTCTTGAACCACTTGGGACCGACAAGTTCCTTCCAGAAGTAGAACGCCTCCCACTGATCGGGGATGCATTCGCGGGCCACGTAGCAGCCGCCAGCCAGATTGAAACCACTGCTCCCGTAAGCCTGACCGAGGTTCTGGAGACCACCGGTGATGCCACTGATCATGGCCAACGGAGAACCAGCCTGCGAGGCTTGGAACGCGTTCTGGGCGTTCTGTAGAGCGAAGCTGGAACCAGTCTGGAGCAACTGACCCGGACCAGCCTGCTGCATGCCCTGCATGAGCTGGGGAGCAGCGAACGGAGAAGCGCCCTGCTGGAGACCTCCGAGCTGGGCGGCTTGCGAGACGATCGGCTGGAGCCCCAGGGCGGACTGGATGTTGGCGATGTTCTGCTGGCGACCGGCCTGCTGTTGCTGCTGCGCGGCCATCTGGCCTGCAAAGCTCTGCTGCATCGCGGTGTTCCGCTGACCGGTGGCCGCGAGGATGTTGTTGAACGCTTCCTGAGCCTGACGATTGGCGACATCGCTCGTGGTCTGACCGCTCTGGAGAAGGCCAATGGCCTGCTGCCGGCGCTGCACATCCGCGTTGGCGATCGCCTCGTTGACGGCGCGGGCCTCGCGGAAAGCGGAGAGGTTGCCGAGGATGTTTCCCGTGGCTGTTCCACGGGCGCGAGCGGCCTGCTCGGCAGCGCGGATCATCGCGGGATCGAGAGTGCCAGCCTGAGCGAGACCGGCTCCGATTTGGCGTTCGAGGTCGCTGCGGATGGACTGAGCGTATCCGGTATCCTGTGGGCCAGCAGGCATACCCACTCGCTCGTAGGTGGGAGCGGTGGGAGAAGTCTCAGCAATCGGAGCTTTGCCGATGTCGCTCAGGAACTGGGAATAGAGACCAGGAGTTCCAGGTCTTCCATCGACAGCAGCAGTGCCATACCGCTCAGGGTCAAGAGCCTGAAGCTCGGCACGGCGCTGTTGCGCGAATCGGGTGCCATATTCTTCAGCGGCTTTAAGTTGAGCAGCGGCCTGTTCTGGGGCAAGAGCCGCAAGAGCACGAGCAGTCTCTCTAGTAAGATCGATGTCACCTTTGCCAGTGAAATCAACCTTGCGCTCACCAATGATTTTTCCAGAAGCATCATATACTGGATACGTTGCTTCAGTTCCAAGCCTCGAAGCTGTTTCGATCGCCCGGAGGATTGGGAAAGTCTGTGCTTGAGCGTAAACGGCTTCCCGGTTAGCCGCCGCCATGTCTGGTGCCCTATATGTTCCGCCCATAGCAAATCCTGTTGTTCATCAGAAGTTTGAAGTACCTGTCGAAATCGTACAAACGGGAAACGCCTTTGCGGATTCCGCCGAGCTTGGTCACGCGATCCGAGCACATGGCCTGCATGCCCATCCAGAGCGTCTGCACGGCCATAGGCTTCGTGGTGGCTACGACCTCGATCCACGCTATGTGACCATTGGGATCGTCTGCGTAGATATCCTCGGCCTCATCGGCAGAGCTTAGGAACCGCACAGCGCCCACACCGCAGCATTCGCCATTCTCGTCTTGAACGATACCGATCTGGCGTTTGGCATTGAAAATGCCGATCCAGTTGAGGATCTGGTCATCGTTCCACGTGGAACAAGTGGGCCACTTCTCCTTCAGCAGCTTGGCCGCGGCTAGGATTGTGGGATGCGGGGTCATTGCTGGGGACGAATGGAATCGACGAATCCGGACAGGATCGTGGACTGGAGGCTCATGCGGCTTCCGCTGGTCGTGTTGATCTTGAACTGGATGTTGTTCCAACGCCCTCGGCTGATGAGGTTGTAAGCCGCCAGGAACTTCTGGGTGCTCGGGATGTTGATCGCAGGATCGATCGAAGTGAACGTCCCGCTCATGTTCGTGGCGTATGAGAGCGAAGCACCGATGCTCGAAGCATACGGGTTATCGAGCGCGATCTGGATGCTGTATCCGATCTTGTCGGGGATCGGTTCCCCGAGGTTGTACGCCTTGGTGATGACCGTTGACTGATACGCGCTACCGCCATCGAGGTATGCCGACTGCTGCACGGGGCTCAGGCGGGTGTTGGGCAGGTAGTCGTTGAACGACCAGACTTGGCCCGCACCTTCACTGAGCGAGATGATGTCGCCGGCGAACATGAGCACAGGGCCGAAGTTCGAGAAGGCGGTGGGGATGAAGTCGTTGACCTGCCAGTTGTCCCAGTAACCGAGCCACGAGCGGGCCAGTGAGTGGTAGACGATGACCGCGTTGTTCTGGTTAAAGGTTCCTTCGAGTTCAATCGACGAACCGGATTCGAGCAGGAGCGCCTCCTCGCTCTCCAGTCCGATGGAGAACGGTCCAGCGGTGACGAACGGAACGGCCAGCAAGTAGCGGTTGTTCCAGAACACGCCGTCGCAGTATTCCAGCTTGGTCTTGTCGATGCGGCTGATCAGGTCGTTGATCGGGCTGCTGAGCGCGAGGCCGACGCTGGTCTGGGTGCCCGCTTGGATCTGCGCCATCGACCGGATGCCGTCGCGGGACAGGAAGAAGACATCGGCACCGACAGCGGTGATCGAGCGGTGCGAGGAGCAGCCGATGTTGCCTGAGATGAGTGTGATGACCCAATCGGCGGGATCCTGCGTAGGATCGGCATCCACGCTCCAGATCGAGCGTTCCTTGAAGACGAGGAGCTTGTATCCGAACCACGAGTAGAGCCCGCGGATCGGATCGCCATCGCCACCGACACGGATAGAGCCAAGCGGATCCCATGACTCGCCATCGAGCAGATCAGAGAAGTAGAGGGTGTCGGGCTGGATGCTGGTATCTGCGGACACGGCCCACAGGCGGTTCGTGTGCGTCGTGAGATAGAGCGGCTTTGCGGGCGCTGCGAGCGAGACGAAGGCGACCGCGTGGGACTGGTTTGCCGGCGAGATGGAAACCGTAGGAGCCGTTGTGTAACCGCTGCCGGGGTTCGTGATTACGATGGAAAGGATGGCACCGTCCCCACCGATTCTGGCTTCTGCGGTAGCCGTGACACCGCTGGGCGGAGCCGATATGGTGATGGTGGGAATCGAGCTGTGACCGGAACCCTGATTGATCACATCGATGCGGCTGATCTTGCCGGCAGTGATCGCTGAGTTGGTGTTGGTGCTCGTGACATAACGCAGCGCGGTATAGCCGTCTGCGTAGAACAGCTTGTCGTTGAGCTGGGCGAAGTAGACGAACCGTGACGCGTCGTTGATCGTCGAGCTGCTGATGATGTTGTACGAGACTCCGGGTGATCCGTAGTAGAGGCTCTTGGCACCGGTGTTCCGATTGAGAACGGCGATGACGAGGCGCTCGGAGGCCGCGGTATCGAAGTAGAATCCAGAGAAGACCTGCGAGTTGGTGGGCAGGTTACTGGCGAAGTTGGAAGTGGTGGACTCCCAGTTGGTGATGATGTCTTCCCAGTTGCGCGATTCGCTGTTGCCGGTCAGCGAGATGGTCCCGAGGCGCGTGACGAGGTTGCCGAAGTCGTCATAGTCCATGTTGATGGCCTCTTCCATGCTCGTGGCAGGAATGGCATCGGGACGAGTGGCAGAGATGACCCCGGTGGAGAAGCCGTTGCTTCCATCCAGAAGCATCTGGTCATCGAGCGCGTCTGAGGATTGGAAAGGCATTAGAGGATGTCCTGGAACGTGTAGTCGTAGAGGCTATCCGGGATGATGCGGCTGATCTGCTGCTGCTGGCCACGCTCCATGTCCTTCATGATGCTCACCTGAGCAGCGCCCTCTTGGAACTTGGCCTGCGCCTTGCCGTACTGCCTGCTGTATTCGAGGAGATCGCCTTCGGTGTAGGCCATCAGTGCATTCTCGACGCCGCGCAGCTCGAAGTTGGTGTCGTTCGAGATGGTCTGGGCTTCGCCGAACTGCCGCATCTGGGACTGCTTCTTGCCCAGGATGAACAGGGTGCCGTCGGTGTTCGGAGTCGGGATGAGCTTGATCTGGGGAACACCGGCTTGGCCGTAGGAGACTCCGAGGACGCGGGTCCAGTTAACGAAGTTGCCGGGGGTGGACTTGCGGCTATCGACGTTGTTCCAAGTGTTGGGATCGAGCTGGAAGAACGAGACCCATTCTGCGGCGGGGACTTCGATGCCATCGCTCTCACCGCTGATGGTGAAGCGTGAGGCGACCGGGAAGTCGAGGAACATGTTGTAACCGGTCCCGGAGGCGTACATCGCGGTGACGTACTGCGAGATGGTGACGAGTTCTTGGCCGTTGGTGACCGGGGTGGAGACGACTCCGAGGGTATCGTTCCAGAGGCACGAGTCCCAGATCATCGAGTAGCGACGAATGCAGAACTTCTTGGCCAACGCGAGCGTGGCAGAGTCTGTGAACGAGAGCTTGTCGCAGGCCGCTTGGGCTACTTCGGAGGGTTTCATGCGAAGAACTCTTGGAGCGTCATGGCGGAGCTGACACGAGCGATTGAAGGCGTGGTCAAATTACCAGCACTAGCAGACGGGCAGGTGTTCAGGATCAACGTGTCGGTCAATCCTGGCGAGAACACATGCACCTTGTAAGTAGCAGCCGAAGCCGTGCTGGGGCTGTCCAAGAACTGGAAGGTGACGCAGTTCAGGAAATTCGTGTCTGAATCAGGATAGTAAACGATCGGAGCAATGCCAGATAGGGTCGCTCCGGTAGTACTGTTTCCAAGCTCTGTGACCGTTCCACCAATGGTTCTGGTCAGCTTGAACACCGCGTAATAGGACCAGTTTCCAGCGGTTTTCTTGGAGTAGTTGACGGTCACTGTTACCAACACCAAAGATCCTGACGACCTCGGAGTGATCGAGGTTGTGAGATCGGTGATTTCGACACCAGGAGAAGCAGTTGTGGTCGGGTACTCGGCAGTGCCTTGGAAGATCTTCTGCTTTATCTGAGGAGCGTTTGCGGCGTTGATCCCGAACGCGCTCGCCGCCGCCAGCTTCACCTTGCTGGAATCGCTGGCATCAGTGATCAGCACCTTGTCTGCTGACAGATCGACCGTAACAGGCGACAGATTTGGAACCGTGATGTTATCTGAGTTCAGCGCCAGCGTGTCGGTGTTTTGATTTCCGAGCGTGGTGTTTCCGTTGGCAGTGAGATCACCGGTGACCGCGAGACTGGTCCCAACAGTAGCTCCAGCAGTTACTGCAAGACTTCCAAGAGTAGCCGCATTAGTAACCGCGAGACTGTCGAGAGTGGAAGCTCCGGTGACCGCGATGCTGGAGAGCGTAGAGAGTCCGGTAACACCCAGCGTGGTTCCGATGGTAGCAGCGCCGGTGACACCAAGGCTGGCCAACGTGGAGAGTCCGGTGACGTTGAGGGTGCTGCCCATGCCCACCGCACCGGTGAGCGTGGAAGCGCCGGTGACGGACAGGGTGCCGGGGATCGTGAGGCCACCGGTGATCCCTAGCGTTCCACCGATCGTGGCATTGCCGCTGGTAATGAGCGAGCTGAGCGAAGTGGCACCGGTGACTGCGAGGGTACCGGCCACAGCCGTGTTGCCGCTGGCGCTAGCCACCGTGAACTTGCTCGTGGCGACGCTGAAATCGCCGTTGATGTTGGACGCAACCGTGGAGACTTGGAGCGCGGAATCGTTTCCAGAGCCGTCGCTGAGAGCCTTCAGACTAGCAGTGAGCGTGGCGTTATCGGTCGTCTTCAGCAGGCCAGTGTAAGTGCTGGCGACGGTACTGCCTGTGAGTGGGGTTCCCATACTATTCTCTTGGAGGTAGTGCGTACCAACCCTCGTGGATTGTCACGCGGTTTCGGCTTTTCACGGTGTTACCGCTGGCATCTTTAGCCCACACATGGGCTTTGACTGATTCAGCCAGTCTGACGGGTTGCCCTGGCGGGACCATCACCACTCTTGTCGGGGTGCAGCCCAGCGGCATCAGCGCGAGCAAGGAGATCGTCGCGCAGGCGATTGTCTTTCTGTCCGTCTTCAAGGGTTTGGTCTTTCTGATCAACGATCTTGTTCAGGGTCGCGTTCATCACGCCCTGGGCGATGCTGAGAATTGGATCCATGTTTGAGGAGTTTGGCGTGGAAGATGGTGGCCCAAGCGAAGACACCGGCGAGTCCGCAGTTGAGGATGATCTCGCTGGTTGGTGGAGTGGACAGGGTGAGGCAGTTGAAGAGTGCTCCGGAGGCTGTGAACGAGAGTGAGATTCGGAGCAGTAGGCTTCCTGTCATTGGCCAGCGTCTGACCACTCCATCGGAGCGGTAGAGCATGATCATGAAAGCAGAAACGCCAGCGGTGAGGATTCCGCTGGCGATGGCATTGACGATGGTCAGTGGGTTCATCCCTTGGGCCAGAGTCTATTGATGACGTACTCGACACCGTGCAGGCCAAGGAATCCAAGGACGAATGCCGCGGCGTACTGGGTGTTGGAGTTTCCGATGGATAGGAGGTCTATGACCACCGGCGTGAGGTAATTGGCCGACAGAGTGCCGGCCATGAGGGAGGTGATGGTAGTGAACCAGTCCTTGTGTCCGTCTTTCTTGACGGTCATGAGGCTCCCTGCGAAACCAGCTACGATGAGCCCGATGTTGATACCGAGATCGCGTAGCTGGTCCTTCATTTGGCCTTGTCCTCGGGCTGGGCGTCCTGAGCCTTGAGCGCGGTGAACATGGCACCGGCACCGCCGACAGCGGCGGCGATGGCACCGCCCATGTCACCGGCGATGGCCTGTTTGATGGCGACGGAGAGGGCTGCGAGCAGCACGGCCACGCCGCCGGCGGTTGTCTTCCAGTTTTTCATTCAGGCTTGGCTTGGGCAGCGGTGAGGATGATGTCGGCCAGAGGAACGCCGACCTTGGCGTTCTGGTAGCCACCGGCTTTGATGGCGATGTCGATGAGCTGGAGCAAGCTATTGGCCTGCTCCTGGGTGAGTTCGATCTTGATCATATCAGGCCGCAGTGTCGGCAGACACAGGCTCCTCCGCAACCAAAACCGGCTCAACCTGAGGCAGCATCGGAGGCACGATCATCACCGGAGGCAACCACGGCAGGGGCGGAGCGATGATCGGAGGATTGATCTGGTCAGCAATCTGCGCGGAGACGTTCGCTTCGATGGCCGACTGATCGACGCCATTGGCAAAGCACCAGCCAAGCACCTGCTGTTCGGTCAGATCAGGATACGGCGTGAACGAACCACTCGGCGGAGCGAAGCTGGTCGATCCGTAGCAGGTTCCGCTGTAGGTGCCATCGGTGCCGTTGCAACGCCAGTCGGCGGTAATGACGACATCGGTGAGAGTGCCTTCGGTGGGCTTAACGAGAAGGCGTTCGATGATCCAGAGGATGGTCATAAATTAGCGGGCTTCGAGGGTTTGGACGCGGGTGCGGAGCGATTGAATTTCAGCAATCAGCAGAGGGACAAACGAGGAGACATCCATTTGCTGGTACTTAGGGTTACCATCAGCATCAACCTCGTCCTTTTGTCCGGTAACAGAATAAGGAGCAACGATCTGAGCTTCGTGGGCCACAAGCATCGGGCGTTCAACCGAAGCCCCCTTCATCTTGCCGATGTACACCTTCAGAGAATCAATGACAGATCCGCTGTTGGAAACAGGGCCAATGATATCCTTGGCTCTGTAATCGGATGTCGTGTTGTATGCGACAAGACCACCGGATCGGTTGTAGGTGATTGATCCGCGAGCGGTGAATGTTGAATCAGTCCCAAAGTTGATGAACGAATTGTCGAGGCTTCCGGTGTTCCAAAGTTCTTCAACAAACACGGAAGAACCAGCAGACGATTTGAGTCCTGATGCAACTCCAGCGGAACTATCAACCGAAAGTTTACCACCTCGGATCTGACTCGTCGTCCCCACCAACAGCTCGCCACTCGCCGTGAGCGTCATCGCTTGGGTGAAGGTGATGGCGTTGCCAGCGGTGCCAGCGGGGGCGATGAACCATTGATGCGCTCCAGCGGTCTGCCCGTAAGCAAGCGCCGCGTTTGAAACGATGTACCTGTTCGTGCCTCCGCTGTCGGTGTAGTAATTGTTCCCGAAAAAAGCGGAGTTCGTTCCGTTGCCATACAGAACACCATTCGCAGCGAACTGAATAGCCTTCAGTCCACTCTGCCACGCACTCGGCGTAACCCCCACGCCGACGTTGCCGGAGGAGTCGATGGTGAAACGAGTCGTGAACGTCTGCGAACCGACAGCAGCGGCTGGAGCAGTCTGGAAATAGAATCCTCCACCAGTCAGGATTCGCTCTCCGTAATAGTCAGAAGCCACTCCTGAATACCGTTGGAACTCCAGAATCGGATTGTCGCTGGCAGACGTAAACCGAATACGAGGAGTTCCAGCACCAGTAAGACCGACATCGAACTTGGTTCCCGGCGTAACCCCCACGCCCAGCCCCGTGGAGTTCAGGGTCATGGCGGTGCCAGCGACTCCGCCGACGTTGGACCAAGTGGCTACGCCGTCGGCAGCAATGCGATAACGTTCGCTAGATCCAGAAACAATACCAACCGCACCAACAGCAGGATTTGAAATGCCGCAGTCTTGATACCAAAAACCGTATGCCGCAGCAGTGCTTGAAAATCCGGTTGAAACGGGAGCTTGAATGTATGGGGTTGCAACAGGAGCAGCAGGATCAGTTGTGCGAAAGAAAACGGCTCCAGTAGTTCCAATGACACCGGATAGCGGTGTAATTGGAGTCATTCCAACACCCACTCCAGTGCTGGTGACAAGCAACTTATTCGTCCGCACCGTCAGATCGCCGGTGATGGTGGCGGAGGCGAGGGTGGCGGTGCCGCCTGCCCCGAGGATCTGGTTGCTGGTGATCTTCTTCGTGGTGCCCGATGCAGCCATCGTCGTGTCACTGACATCGACAATGGGAAGGACATCCACCGCGGGATCGACGGTCGTGATCGCCGTCAGTGCTGTGATCTTTGTATCTGCCATAAACTGTTAGTTAGCTTGAATGATGAGTTTGCCACTGTCCTCTTGCAGCAGGAACGACGCGTCCTCCAACAAGACGGAATCGAAAGTCCCAAACGTGATGACAACCTTGCTCGTGCCATCCTCCAGCAGGACGAAGAAGTTGTCCTCCTGGAGCAAGTCCCGGCGCAGGATAGGTAGATCGCCAGGGGTAACACTACCCCCGCCGTTCGATACCAGTCGTGTGCCGAGAGAGAGTGTCACGATTGAATCACGCCATTGAACGCAATCACCTGACCGCTAGAAATCTGGAAGCTCGTGATCGGTCCCGGCAGCGTGATACCCGCGGGTATGGTCGCCGTGGACCAGGATCCGCTGATGTTGCCACCGGTGATCGAAGTGAACGTGGTCGGGCTGATGATGGTCAGAGCCACGAACGGGCCAGTGGTCAGCGTGGTGGCGGTCACGAGCTGGAAGCCGCCCTGTCCCATCGAATACTCGATGGCCTGATTAGATACGTCGCTCATATGTCCCAAATCTTGCGAATCTGATTCTTGGTGAAAGTGCTCTCGAAGCGGGATCCTTGGCGGTCTTCGAGACGGCTGAATCCCTTCTTCACTTGGTCCTTGAGTCCCGGCTCAGAAGCAAAACCGGTGACCCCGAAGCGGGCCACCGGCTGTCGCTTCCACCGCTTCCCATCAAGGACAACAGAGTCGGTGCCCATCGGAGCGATGTGCTCGATGCACTGACCATTGTTCTCGAAGGTGTAGATCGGCATATCAGGAACCCATCTCGCTGTCGTAATCCGCAGCCATCTTCATCATGGACTCCTTATCCATGGGCTTCTTGGAGTACATCTCCTTGTCGTCCTTGTTCTCGTACTCAGCGGGCATGCCGTTGACGCTGCGGATCTCGACGTAGGCCTCTCCGTTCTCCAGCTTCTTGAGAACGCCGCGAACATCGTCCAAAACCACTTCATCACCAACCTCGGGCATAGCCTGTTG
>Ga0315899_10002709_pt1 | contig 19482 bp, 15 predicted proteins | sample LakEriMetagenome_2_FD_203518 | JGI IMG/M metagenome (GOLD analysis project Ga0315899, IMG submission 203518) | Freshwater fungal communities from buoy surface, Lake Erie, Ohio, United States - Buoy 4 MA112 | ecosystem: Environmental > Aquatic > Freshwater > Lake | place: USA: Lake Erie, Ohio... | reverse complement strand
AACGATTAAGCCAAGATGGTCAGGACCTATTCCAGCCAGTGGCACTCGAATTCATGTTCAGATTCGTGCTCATGGGGATGCCTTGCCAGCGACCCTTCACATTGGCGATGACGACCAAGTAACTATTCAACTTGACGATTACTTACGTGGGTTGGCTGCAGGTCAAGCCGCAGTTATGTATGACGGCACTCGCGTGATTGGAAGCGCGACCGTTTCTCGCTCGCGTCGATCGGCATCTGTTTAGTGCAACCTGCAACCGTAACTGGCGTTGGCGCCTGGCCAGGAACTGATGTTCATGAAGTTGCGGTAACTATCCGAGATGTTTGTCCGGACTTCCCGCACTTAGCTGAACTTCCCGAGCGTGGCCCAGGAGCCGAGATGATCGGGCGAACTATGGGATTGATATCTCAAATTGCAAGTGACTTTTCAGTTTCGACTGTTCCAACAGGCTGGCGGCTAACTAGTGCTCGCGGCAAAGATATGTTGCGCGCTGCATCTTTCATGAGCAATGACTTAGATGAAATTGAAGCGGTCTACGAAGGTTATGAAGGTGACTTCAAAATCCAAATAGTTGGTCCTTGGACTCTTGCGGCAAGTGTTGAAATTCGCTCGGGCGAGAAACTACTTCGGGATCTAGGCGCAGTGTCCGATCTGGCACAAGCTTTGGCAAGCGCTGTCGAGAGTCACGTCGCTGATGTTGCTCGCAGACTCCCAAGCGCACGGATTGCAGTGCAATTTGACGAACCGTTACTGCGAGATGTTTTGCGTGGCTCAGTCCCAACTCAAAGTGGTTGGGCTGCGTATGCTGCGGTTGAACCTGCAACAGTAGGCGAAACTTTGAAAGCGGTCCGCAGCGCACATTCCGGAACCACGATTGTGCATAGCTGTGCCGATGAGATCCCATTCGATTTGATTCGGCAATCCGGATTTTCCGCAATCTCTTATGACGTGGCTTTAGTCGGGGATATGGCTACTGACTACCTGGGTGAACAGATTGAAGCTGGTGGCTTTGTGATCTTAGGTATTGAGCCTTCAACTACAGCCCGAGCGGTAGCGGGAGTCCGACGACTTGGTGGGCGAATCGGGTATTCAGATGAAGACTGGAACTCCCACATAGTTTTATCGCCTCCATGTGACCTAATTGACATGCCACTGTCACAGGCTCGCGAGAGAATGGAATCATTAAGTGAGGTTTCGCGCGCATTAGTGGAGGTAGATCAGTGAGCATTCCAGCCGCTGTGCGCAAGCGTCGAGATGAACTTGTTGAGCTAATTGAGCAAGCTCGAGCTCAGTATTACAGCCATGACAAGCCCACCATTTCTGATGCGGATTACGACAAGTACTTTGCTGAGCTAGTTGAAATCGAAGGCAATCACCCGGAACTAGTAAGTGCGGATTCACCAACTCAAAGTGTTGGTGGGGAAGCTACCGAAGAGTTTGGTGAATTTGAGCATCCAACCAAGATGTGGAGCCTGGATAACGTATTCGATGACGCAGAGTTGGATGCCTGGTTTGCCCGAGTAGGCGATCACAATTTCCTTTGCGAACTGAAGATCGATGGACTGGCGATTAATGCGGTTTACCGAAACGGTGAACTCGAAACAATTGCAACTCGAGGCAGCGGCAGTGTTGGTGAAAATGTAACTGCCAGCCTGGAGTATTTAACTTGCATTCCGCGAAAGCTAAAGGCTGCGAAGGGCACAAAGTTCCCGGAACTACTTGAAGTAAGAGGCGAGGTTTATTTCTCACTTGCTGAGTTTGATCAAATCAATCTTGAAGTAACCGCAACTGGCCGTACGGCATTTGCCAATCCACGAAATGCCGCAGCTGGAACACTGCGTCAGCGAATTGATAATCGACTAGAAGCTGTGGCTGAGGCAAGTAAGCGAGCCGAAGGAAAATCTGCCGATTCCAAGCAAGCAGCTTCTCTTGCAAAACATGTAGAAGAACTTGAACGTGCCAAAAGCGCACTTTCTCGACTGGGATTGATCGTGCATGGAATTGGAGCTCACGAAGGTTTAGAGATTTCCGCGCAGTCGCATGCTTATGAGTTACTTAAGAACTGGGGACTTCCCACTTCAGATCGCGTAAAAGTTGTGAAATCCGTTAAGGAAGTTAAGGAATACATCAAACATCATGGTGAGCATCGTCATGACATTGAGCACGATATTGATGGCGTAGTTATCAAGATCGACAGCCTTAACGAGCAACAAGAACTCGGATACACAGCACGCGCACCTCGTTGGGCAATTGCGTTCAAGTATCCGCCAACAGTAGTGCGGACTCGACTAATTGATATCGGCGTTCAAGTTGGTCGCACCGGACGAATCACACCGCGCGCTGCGGTTGAACCAGTACTTGTTGCTGGCTCAACGGTTTCATTTGCAACTTTGCACAATGGTTACGAAGTTAAGCGCAAAGGCGTTCTCCTGGGAGACATGATTTTCTTGCGCAAAGCCGGGGATGTGATTCCAGAAATTCTTGGACCAGTTGTTGAGCTGCGAGATGGCAGTGAACGCGAATTCAAGATGCCAACTAAATGCCCAGAATGTGGCAGCAAGTTGGCAACTGAAAAAGAAGATGACAAAGATTTAAGATGCCTAAATACCAGAAGTTGTCCAGCACAACTTCGCGGCAGGCTTGAGCACTTAGGTTCGCGCAGCGTTCTTGACATTGAAGGACTTGGCGAAAAAGCAGCCCGTGCTTTGCTTGAAGAAAAAGTGATTTCCGATGAAGGCGATTTGTTTGCGCTGACCGCCGATGATCTGCAGCGAAGTGACTTCTTTGTTAAAGGTGCAAATCGAGAGTTAGCCGAGAATGCAAAGCTGCTTCTTAGTCAGCTTGAATTAGCAAAGACCAAACCGCTTTGGCGATTTATCTGTGCGTTATCTATGCGCCACATTGGACCTCCAACTGCGCAAGCTCTGACCCGCGAATTCAATAGCTTGGCTGAAATTGCGAATGCTCCAGCCGAACAACTTGCTCGAGTTGAAGGAATTGGTCAAACAATTGCCGACTCAATTGCTCAATGGTTTGCTGAACCTTGGCATCTTGACATCATTCAAAAATGGAAAGCCTCCGGCGTTGTACTTGAGCAAACTCAAGTTGAATCTGGACCTATGCCACTTGCCGGACTAACCATTGTGGTTACTGGAACTCTCGAAGACTTCACACGCGATGGCGCAGCCGAAGAAATCACCAGTCGCGGTGGCAAGGCCTCAGGTTCGGTTTCGAAAAACACTGATTTCGTGGTTGTCGGGCCAGGCGCTGGCTCTAAAGAAGCCAAAGCTGTTGAACTCGGACGTCCAATATTGGATGAAGCTGGATTCAAGATCTTGCTTGCCGATGGACCTGATGCAGCCAAAGCACACTTGGGCTTGAACTAGCGCGAGATTGGGGCAACTCTAGTTCCCAATAGAATTGAGTCATGTCCGGAATTTCCCAAGAAGATGTGGCGCATTTAGCCAATCTGGCTCGCATCAATATCCCAGCTGATCAATTAGGTCACTATGCCAAGCAGTTGGACGCAATTTTGAATGCGGTGGCGGAAGTATCAAGTCTTGATACCGAAAATGTTGTAGCGATGAGCCACCCAGTTCCGATGACCAATGTTTTTCGCGAAGATATCCCAGGCGTTTCGCTAACTGCCGAGCAAGCACTATCAGGCGCGCCTGCTGTTGAAGACGCACGCTTTAGAGTGCCACGTATTTTGGATGAGGAGTAGACATGTCTAACCTCATTCGTAAAGACGCCTCAGAACTAGCGGGATTAGTTTCATCCGGCGAAGTTTCTGCAGTTGAAGTTGCGCAAGCACACTTAGATCGAATTGCTGCAGTTGATGGCGATGTTCACGCGTTCTTACACGTTGATACTGAAGGTGCACTTGCTAGTGCGGCTGCAGTAGATGCAAAAGTAAAAGCTGGTGACAAACTTTCAGTTCTTGCTGGAGTTCCGCTTGGTCTCAAGGACATCTTGGCAACTAACGGACTACCAACAACCTGTGGGTCAAGAGTGCTTGATGGTTGGATTCCGCCTTACGATGCAACCGTTGTTACAAAGTTGCGTGAAGCTGGTGTGGTAATTCTTGGTAAGACAAACATGGATGAATTCGCAATGGGTTCATCAACTGAGCATTCAGCATTTGGGCCAACACACAATCCGTGGGATTTAGAGCGAATTCCTGGTGGTTCCGGTGGTGGATCCTCTGCTTGCGTGTCTTCGTTTGAAGCGCCGCTTGCAATCGGAACAGATACCGGCGGCTCGATTCGTCAGCCAGCAGCAGTAACTGGTTCGGTAGGCGTGAAGCCAACTTACGGTGGTGTTAGCCGTTATGGAATTGTCGCGCTTGCATCCTCGTTGGATCAGGCTGGTCCATGTGCTCGCAACGTTTTAGATACCGCAATGCTACATAGTGTCATTGCCGGACACGACCCAATGGATGCGACTTCAATCAACGCACCAGTTCCTGATGTAATTGCCGCAGCAAAGCGCGCAGACATCAAGGGTATGAAAGTTGGCATCGTAAAAGAACTTGGTGGCGAAGGTTACCAAGCAGGTGTGCGATCTCGATTTGAAGAAAGTGTTGCCCTGATCGAAAGTTTGGGCGCAGAAGTTGTTGAAGTGTCTTGCCCAAGTTTCCCAGCTGCCCTTGCTGCTTACTATTTGATTCTGCCAAGTGAGGCTTCAAGTAACTTGGCCAAGTTCGACGGCATTCGCTTTGGTAATCGCGTCGGAGACGATGGCACCAAATCTGTAGAGCAGGTTATGAGCGAAACTCGTGCAGCAGGATTTGGTTCCGAAGTTATTCGCCGAATCATTTTGGGAACTTACGCACTTTCAGCTGGTTATTACGACGCTTACTACGGTCAGGCCCAAAAGGTTCGTACTCTAATCAAGCAAGATTTCGATGCGGCGTTTGCCAAGGTTGATGTGTTGATTTCTCCAACTGCGCCTACGACTGCTTTCAAGATCGGCGAGAAGCTAGATGATCCGTTAGCTATGTACCTAAATGACGTAGCAACCATTCCAGTAAACATGGCTGGCTTGCCAGGTATGTCGCTTCCAATAGGTCTTGCACCAGAAGACAACCTCCCAGTTGGATTGCAGATCATCGCTCCAGCTATGGCCGATGATCGCCTTTACAACGTTGGCGCAGCAATTGAACGTGAATTGCTTGCCAAGTGGGGCGGCCCAATCCTGGGTATGGCTCCAGAGTTGGCAGGTGCGTAATGGCTGAAGCAACTATGAATTACGACGAAGCAATTTCCAAGTTTGATCCAGTATTGGGTTTGGAAGTTCACGTTGAACTTGGTACCAACACCAAGATGTTCTGTGGTTGTTCGACTGTTTTCGGCGCGCCACCTAATACTCATGTCTGTCCAGTTTGTTTAGGTTTGCCTGGCGCATTGCCAACCCTGAACAAAATCGGCGTTGAGTCTGCTATTCGGATCGGCCTGGCACTGAACTGTGAAATCGCGGAATGGTGTCGCTTTGCTCGTAAGAACTATTTCTATCCAGACATGCCAAAGAATTTCCAAACTTCGCAATATGACGAACCAATTGCATTCGAAGGTTACCTAGACGTTGAGATCGACACCGATGAAGGCCGCAAGACTTTCCGGGTTCCGATTGAGCGCGCTCATATGGAAGAAGACACCGGCAAGAATTCGCACGTTGGTGGTGCAACTGGTCGTATTCACGGCGCTGATTACTCACTCGTTGATTACAACCGAGCTGGAATTCCGCTAATTGAAATTGTTACTAAGCCAATTACGGGTACCGGCAAGTATGCGCCAGAAGTTGCTAAGGCATATGTTGCGGCGCTTCGCGACATCCTTCGTGGCCTTGGCGTCTCTGACGTAAAGATGGAACAAGGCTCACTTCGCTGTGACGTTAACTTGTCACTACGTGAAACTCCAGAATCAAAATTGGGTACTCGCTCCGAAACCAAGAACGTGAACTCACTTCGTTCAGTCGAACGTGCAGTCCGTTATGAAGTAACTCGTCACGCAGCCAGACTTACTGCTGGCGATACCGTTGTGCAAGAAACTCGCCACTGGCATGAAGACACTGGCATTTCAACATCTGGTCGCGCAAAGTCAGATGCGGAAGATTACCGATACTTCCCAGAGCCTGACTTGTTGCCTATCGCGCCATCTCGCGAATGGGTTGAAGAACTTCGTGCCTCGCTTCCTGAAAATCCTGCCGTTCGTCGTGCCCGCCTGGTCGCCGATTGGGGCTTGAGTGAGATCGACATGAACACCGTGGTGAACTCAGGTGCACTCGATCTGATTGTGGAAGCCGTTGATGCTGGAGTAGATCCAGCTGCCGCTCGCAAATGGTGGACTGGTGAATTGTCACGCATCGCAAACGATCGCGGAATTGAATTGGAAGAACTTCCAGTTTCACCCGCACACCTAAAGCGCCTTGAAGAATTAATCTCCGCTGGATCACTCAATGACAAGTTGGCACGTCAAGCCCTCGAAGGTGTAATTGCTGGCGAAGGCGATATCGATGCGATTGTTAAGGCTCGTGGCCTGGCAGTTGTGTCCGATGACGGTCCATTGCTTGCTGCAATTGACGAAGCTTTAGCTGCTGATCCTGCTGTCGCTGAAACTATCAAGTCCGGCAAGCTTGCCGCGGCTGGTTCAGTTGTTGGCGCCGTCATGAAGGCAACTCGTGGCCAAGCTGATGCAGCTCGCGTCCGCGAATTGCTCTTCGAAAAACTTGGCGTTTCTGAGTAATTAGCGAGTAAAACTCGGTCGGAATTCTCCCAAGTCGATAACCCGTTCAATAATTGCCATCGCTCGAATCAATCCTTTTTCATCATTAGCTCGGGCGGCTACGCCTATTCCCACTGGCAGCCCATCAACTAATCCCATAGGCAGAGAACCAAGCGGCCAGCCAGCAATCGCCGGAGCATGTGTCATCCAGCTGGCATTGCCAAAGTCATCTCCATGACCGAGGGCGGAAATCCAAGCTGGTGCATAAGGAATACCAACCAACACATCGACACCTGTGAGCGCAGGGGTTAGCACCTGGTTTATTGCCCAATCCAAGTTTCGCTCGCGAGCGGATTGGTATTCAGCATTACGCCCACCAGTGGTTAGAGCTAAATCAAAATACTCTTGCCCAAAATGCGAGAGTTCACTTTCCGAATTCTGTTGATTGAATTCCACGACGTCGGCAAGTGACTTAACGCCACTACCTGCGCGTTTACTCAAGTATTCAGTTAAGTCTTCAAGGAGTTCATGAAATAAAACAATCCCTTCATCGTCTCCAGCTTGTTCGGGCATTTGCGGAATATCAATTTCTACCAATTCGATGCCAGCATCGATAAGTTTTGCCAAGGTATCTTCAAACAACTTATTGGCACCACCGTGACTTGTCATCCAAGCCCTAACAACGCCAATGCGAAGTGGCTCATCGTTATTACATAAATCAACGAGTCCAGATTGGCCGCTCAATACCTCGAGCAACATTGCTGCATCTTCAACACTTCTTGCTAATGGACCAGGCACGTCTTGACTCAAACTCACTGGCACAACACCAGCAGTAGAAACTGAGCCAACTGTTGGCTTGATTCCTACAACACCATTTAATGAAGCTGGGCAAACTATCGAACCGTCGGTTTCAGTTCCAACTGCAAAGGGAATCAGTCCAGCGGCAACTGCTGCGCCTGACCCAGAAGAAGAGCCACCGGCACTGTGTTTGTAGTTCCAAGGATTTGCAGTTAAGCCACCTACAGCTGACCAACCACTTGTTGATTTTCCAGAACGGATATTGGCCCACTCTGAAAGATTTGTGCTGCCCATGATGATCGCGCCCGCTGCTCGTAGGCGAGAAACTAATTCGGCATCTTCAATAACTGTGCGTCCAGCTAAGGCAAGGGATCCTGCAGTTCCAGGCAGACCAATGGCCTGAATGTTGTCCTTAATGAGAACCGGAATTCCATGAAGGAATCCAGTTGCTTCTCTCGAGTCGCAAGACTCTGCCTGATCCATCAAGTCCGTCGAAATCGCAAGCACAGATTGAACTCCGCCATCACAGTCATCAATGGTTTGAATCCGGTGCAGCAAAGTGCTGACTAGTTCAACACTTGTGAAATCACCAGCACGACGGCCTTCCACCAAGTCATAGGCAGAAGTGAATCCAATATCTGCAGTACTTAAGTCAGGGTCAGTCATTCACCTATGGTGACACATGCCCACCAGATGTTCCTGGCAAATGCCAGGGTTGCCAGAATGGACCCATGAGTCGTCACATAATTGCACCAGACTGGATCGCTAGAGATTATGCATTTCCAGCAGATGTTCAAGTTACAGAGTGTGATGATCTAGGGGAGCTCTCGGCCGATGTGATTTCAAATGCAGAATTTGTAGTACTGCCTTACGAAGGCTCCACGATTTCAATTGAAGAATCAATCGCCCGGATGACTAACGTCAAAGTGATCCAGACCTTAACTGCAGGCTTCGATAACGTGCAGCCATTCATGCCTGCTGATGTAACGCTTTGCAATGCTGCTGGAGTGCACGATGATGCAACCTCTGAACTAGCTGTATTGCTGACCCTAAGTGTGTTACGCGATATGCCAAGGTCTTACAAAGCTCAACAAGATCATCACTGGGAAACTTATTTTGCTCGATCACTTGCTGACAAAACCGTATTGCTAATCGGCTATGGAAATGTTGGCAAAGCGGCTGAAAAGCGACTTTTGGGATTTGGCTGCAAAGTGATTCCAGTTGCTCGGACTGCTCGTGATCATGTTCATGCGATTTCAGAGTTACCGAATCTAATTCCATCTGCTGATGTTGTGATGTTGATTGTTCCAAACAATCCAGGAACCGTGAATCTGGTGGATGCCAAATTCCTAGCCAGCATGAAAGATGATTCAGTACTAATCAACGTGGCACGAGGTGTTGTGGTTGATACCGAAGCACTTCTGGCAGAACTTAGAACTGGCCGTATCGCGGCAGCATTAGATGTCACCGAACCTGAACCCCTCCCAGCCGATCACCCACTTTGGTCGATGCCAAATGTGATTATTACTTCCCACAATGGGGGAGAAGGCGATGTGTTCTGGGAACGAGCTCGTGCCCGAATCCATAGCCAGTTTGATCTGTGGCTTGCGGGCAAGCCGCTGGAGTGCGTGATTACACCGTAATTGGGTTAGATTTATTGCATGCCAAACATGAAGCCTCGCAGTGGACAAGTAACCAACGGACTAGAGCGTTCCCCAGCTCGCGGAATGCTCCGCGCGGTAGGAATGGGTGACGCTGACTGGGTCAAACCACAAATCGGTATCGCGTCCTCGTGGAATGAAATCACGCCATGCAACCTTTCCCTTGAGCGCCTTGCAAAGGCTTCCAAAGAGGGCGTATTCAAAGCTGGCGGCTTCCCAATGCAGTTCGGCACCATCTCGGTTTCTGACGGAATTTCCATGGGCCATGAAGGCATGCACTTCTCACTAGTTAGTCGCGAGATAATTGCTGACTCAGTAGAAGCTGTAATGCAGGCAGAACGTCTTGACGGCATGGTCAACTTTGCAGGTTGCGACAAGTCATTACCCGGCATGTTGATGGCAGCTGCGCGCCTTGATGTGGCAAGTGTGTTTGTTTACGCCGGCTCAATTCTTCCTGGCAATGTGACGCTTTCGGATGGCAGCAATCGAGACGTAACAATTATCGATGCTTTCGAAGCGGTTGGCGCATGTGCGCGCGGACTTATGAGCGAAGAAGATGTTGATCGAATTGAACGCGCGATTTGTCCTGGTGAAGGCGCATGTGGCGGTATGTACACCGCAAACACAATGGCATCTGCGGCTGAGGCAATGGGAATGTCGTTGCCAGGATCAGCTGCACCTCCAGCCGTTGACCGCCGCCGTGATGGTTTTGCGATCGCATCCGGTGAAGCAGTGGTCAATTTGATTGCCCAAGGAATCACAACTCGCGACATCATTACAAAGCAGTCACTGGAAAATGCGATTGCAATTGTCATGGCATTTGGTGGCTCTACTAACGCAGTTCTTCACTTACTTGCAATTGCACACGAAGCGAATGTTGATTTGCACCTTGAAGACTTCCATCGAATCGGTTCCAAAGTTCCATTGCTTGCTGACGTAAAGCCATTTGGTCGCTACGTAATGAGTGATGTGGATCGAGTTGGTGGCGTGCCGGTTGTAATGCGTGCGCTACTTGATGCTGGATTAATGAATGGCGATTGCTTGACAGTCACTGGTAAAACTATGGCGGAAAACTTAGCTGATCTTGATTCTCCGGATCCTGATGGTGACATCGTTCATGCCATGAATAATCCAATGGGTGGCACTGGCGGTATTTCAATCCTGAGTGGATCACTATCCCCTGAAGGCGCAGTCTGCAAAACCGCTGGAATCCCAGTTGATATCTTTGAAGGCCCAGCCAAGGTTTACGAACGTGAACGCGCTGCAATGGATGCACTTGAAAGCGGAGATATCCAAGCTGGAGATGTTGTCATCATTAGATACGAAGGACCTAAGGGTGGACCGGGCATGCGCGAAATGCTCATGATCACTGGCGCAATCAAGGGTGCTGGACTTGGTAAAGAAGTCATGCTTATTACAGATGGTCGATTCAGTGGTGGAACTACGGGACTTTGCATTGGTCACGTTGCACCTGAAGCTGTCGATGGTGGGCCGATTGCATTCGTAGAGCATGGCGACAAAGTTCTAATCAACATCAGTGAGCGCAAGCTTGACTTACTTGTTGATGAATCCGTTCTAGTTGAGCGACGCAAGAGTTTCAAGCCAGTTCCGCACAAATACGATCGTGGCGTTCTGGCAAAGTACGTGAAGCTTGTTGGCTCGGCTAGTAACGGTGCAGTCTGCGACTAGTCATGGGTTCACACGGCCACTCCCACAAGAGGGCGAGCGATCTTGACTCATCGTGGATAGATCCTGAAAAGGAAACCCGACTCCACAAAGTTTTGCTGGCAATTTTGCTGCCATTAACGTTTCTTGGTGTCTTTACGATCTTTGTTTCATGGCCAGGCAGTAATCTCCAAATCGACAAAGGTATTTTTGGCTATGTCGAGCAATCTGAATTCTTTACGGTAGAAGTTCAAACCATCGAAAAGTATGACTGTATTTCTAATGGTGCTACGCAGGATGCGTCAGGAAATTTCTCCACTTCGCAATGCGCGCATATCTCCGCAAAGTTATTGACTGGTCCAAACACTGGCGAGATTGCAAAGTTTGATGTCGAACCAACAATTGTGGACTTCGGAATTCATTCCGGTGACAAGGTTTCAGTTGCCTCGATCCCGATTGAAACAGGTAACGATTACATCTTCAATGATTTTGAGCGCACTAATGGAATCTACGTTTTGTTCGCAGTGTTCTTGATAATTTTGTTTTTAACCGCAGGTTTTGGAGGACTACGAGCCTTACTTGGACTAGTAATTACTTTTGGACTTTTGATCGTCTACTTAATCCCGTCGTTGATTCAAGGTCAACAAGTCGTTTATGTAGTTGGTGGAGTTGTACTAGCAATCACGGCTTTAGTTTTGTATCTAGTTCATGGGTTCAGTTTGAAAACAGGTGCGGCAATCGTTGGAACTCTTTGCGGCTCGGCCATTGCCATGATCGGTGCACTTTGGTCAACCGATGCACTTCGCTTAACTGGCATAACTGGTGATGAAGATCTTGTGCTGTCTGCTGTTGCATCCCAAGTGAAACTCTCAAATCTATTGATTGCCAGCATGGTCATTGCAGGCTTTGGTGCACTTAATGACGTAACCGTTACTCAAAGCTCGGCAGTTTGGGAACTAGCTAGCGCTAATGAGAAGCAAACTTGGCGACAATTGTTCTTTGGTGGCATGCGGATCGGACGAGATCACATCGCATCGTCGATTTACACGATTGCCTTTGCTTACGTTGGATCGGCACTTGTTACCTTGATGCTCATAGTTGCTGCCAGTCCGCCGTTGGCTCGCTTGATAAATGACGAGGTTGTGGCTCAAGAACTGGCATTGATCATGGTTGGCTCAATTGCTTTGGCGCTGAGCACTCCAATAACCACGGCTTGCGCAGCTTGGTTTGCGGTAAAGATTGCAAAATCAGAAGCAGCGCAGACTACTTAAGAAACGCTGACTCGACCTGCTTCAAGACGGGCAACAGGAACTCGGAACGGTGAACAGGAAACGTAGTCCAATCCAACTTCATGGAAGAACTTAATTGATTCAGGATCGCCACCATGTTCGCCACAAACACCTAGCTTGATGTCTGGTCGCGTTGCACGACCCTTCTCAACTGCAATTTTGATTAGAGCGCCAACGCCATCAACGTCAAGCGATTCAAATGGCGAAACCGTGAAGATGCCACGATCCAAGTAAGTTGCGAAGAAGGAAGCTTCAACGTCATCGCGACTAAAGCCCCAAGTTGTTTGGGTTAAGTCATTGGTACCGAATGAGAAAAATTCTGCAGCCTCGGCAATACGTTGCGCAGTCAGAGCAGCTCTAGGTAATTCGATCATGGTACCAATTGAAAATGGCAAAGTAATATTCTCGTCACTTGCAATCTGGGCAAGCAAAACGTCCATCTCATCTCTTATTAGGTGAAGTTCCATTACGGATCCAACCAGTGGGATCATGATTTCCACTTTTGGATTGCCACCGGCTCGCAACCGTGTGATTGCTGCTTGCGCAATAGCTCGAACCTGCATTGGGAACAAGCCAGGAACAACTAATCCAAGACGAACACCCCGAAGTCCAAGCATTGGATTGGATTCATGCAAACGATCTACCGCACTAAGCAAAAGTTCCTGACGAGACACATCCTCATTGCGTTCTTTGCCAAGCGCTACTTCGACCATCAAGTCAGTGCGGTCTGGCAAGAACTCGTGAAGTGGGGGATCAAGCAGGCGAACAGTTACGGGAAGTGAATCCATCTCCTCAAAGATTTCTTCAAAGTCTTTTTGCTGCATAGGCAGAAGTGCCTCGAGCGCAGCATTGCGTTCATCTGAGTTGTCGGCCAAGATAACGCGCTCAATCAAAACTCGACGATCGCCTAGGAACATGTGTTCAGTACGACACAATCCAATTCCCTCAGCCCCTAAGTTTCTGGCCCATTTCGAATCTTCTGCCGTGTCAGCATTGGTTCGCACTCTAAGGCGACGAACTGAATCTGCATGCTTCAAAATTCGATCTACTGCAGTTACTAGTGCTGCAATTTCTTCGTTCTCGGTAGCGATCGCGGAAGCTAAGCCGTTTTCTAAGTAGTTCGAAACTGGCGATGGCACTACTGCCAATTCACCTAAGTAAACATGGCCAGTTGAACCATCAATTGAAATCATGTCACCTTCTTTGATGACAAGATCTCCAATGGTTGCGGTGCGATCGGCATGCGAAACATCCACGGCGTCTGCGCCGCAGACGCAGGTCTTGCCCATGCCACGAGCCACAACTGCTGCGTGTGAAGTCTTGCCACCACGAGCAGTCAGAATTCCAGTTGCGGCAATCATGCCCTCAAGGTCATCGGGATTAGTCTCGCGTCGAACTAGAACTACGCGCTCGCCTTTTTCTGCCCACTTAACTGCAGTCGCCGAATCAAATACTGCTTTACCAACAGCTGCGCCAGGAGAAGCTGCCATGCCAGAGGCAACGATTTTGCTCGCTGATGTTGAATCGAACTGCGGGAACATAAGTTGCGCGAGTTGGGCGCCATTGACTCGAATCAAGGCCTCATCCATTGTGATCAGACTTTCATCAACTAACTGAGTAGCAATTCGAAATGCAGCTGCGGCAGTGCGTTTTCCAACGCGGGTTTGCAGCATCCAAAGCTTGCCCTTTTCAACGGTGAATTCAATGTCGCATAAATCTCGGTAATGAGTTTCAAGCTTGCGCATAATCTTCATAAGTTCATTAAATGAAGTTGGATCAGTACGATTTAATTCGTCAAGGCTGAAAGTATTGCGAATGCCAGCTACAACATCTTCACCTTGGGCATTTGGCAAGTAGTCACCATAAGCACCTGGCTTGCCTGATGCTGGATCGCGAGTGAAAGCAACACCGGTTCCGGAAGTTTCACCTAGGTTTCCAAAGACCATTGAGCAAATGTTTACTGCTGTTCCTAAATCATCTGCAATCCGCTCGCGACGACGATACAAACGAGCGCGCGAGGTATTCCAAGAATCGAAAACTGCGCGGGTAGCAAGGTCAAGTTGTTCGCGGGGATCTTGCGGGAAATCGCGACCGCTGTGCTTTTGGATTATTGCCTTGAAAGTTTCGACAACTTCTTTAAGTTGGTCAGCAGTTAGGTCGACTTCGGTCGCAACCCCAGCCTTTTCATTTGCTGCCTGTAAGGCATCTGCAAAAATTTCACCTTCAATGTCCAAAACGGTTTTGCCAAACATTTGAATTAGGCGACGGTAGGAATCCCAAGCAAATCTTTCGTTGTTACTTACTTTGATAAGTCCGTTGACGGAATAGTCATTGAGTCCAACATTAAGAACGGTCTCCATCATGCCTGGCATAGAAAACTTTGCGCCAGATCGAACGCTAACTAACAATGGGTCGTCTACGTCACCGAGTCGTTTGCCAAGCGCATCTTCAAGACGGCGAAGTGCCATAGTTACTTCGACGCGCAAGGCAGCTGGTTCAACACCTGCGATTAGGTATTCGCGACAAGCTTCAGTAGAAATAGTGAAGCCCGGAGGTACTGGCAGGCCAAGCTTGGTCATTTCGGCAAGATTGGCACCTTTGCCGCCGAGTAGGTCCTTTTGGTCTTTGTCGCCTTCGGAAAAATCGTAAACGTACTTAGTCATTGCAAGTGCCTTCCGACCAACGATTTCCAGCCCAAGAACTGGGAATCTCCTGATTCAAAGGTATTGCCCACATTGCATCAGCGCCCGATGGGGATGCCCGATTTGGGCTGAAATGGCATCTCAATATGTGGACAGCCGTCTCACCGGATGTGACGGGAGTGACTTACTCGCGTTATGGTTGGGGAACTATCAACACCTTCATCGGTGGTGGTGATGCAATCGAGGAGCTACAAGCAAATCGGGCGCAACTTCTGTTACGAGCCTTAGGCGCAGAAGGGATGTCACCTAAGACCAGCCAACGATGAACTTAAATCGAAGCGATCCTTCGGTAGAACAAGGAGTGACGTTATGTCGCAGCACATCACAGGCGCCGAGAGCCTAGTTAAATCTCTGGAACACGCAGATGTCGAAGTTGTATTCGGTATCCCAGGCGGTGCAATTCTTCCGGTCTATGACCCACTAATGGATTCCCCTTCAGTTCGCCACATTTTGGTGCGCCACGAACAGGGTGCTGGACATGCAGCAGAAGGCTACGCAGCAGCAAGTAATCGTGTTGGCGTTTGTATGGCAACAAGTGGTCCAGGTGCTACCAACCTTGTAACACCGATTGCCGACGCGCACATGGACTCAGTTCCAATGGTTGCAATTACTGGACAGGTACCAAGTGCCTTCATCGGATCAGATGCATTTCAAGAAGCTGACATCCGAGGCATCACAATGCCAATCACAAAACATAATTATTTGATAACTCGCGCTGAAGATATTCCGCGTGCGATCAAAGAAGCTTTTCACCTTGCCAGCACAGGTCGTCCTGGTCCAGTTCTTGTAGATATCACAAAGGATGCATTGCAAGCTAGTGCAGAATTTGTTTGGCCATCACACATTGATTTGCCAGGTTACAAACCGACGACAAAGCCACATGGTCGACAGATTAAAGAAGCGGCTCGCATGATCGTAGATGCACACCGCCCAGTCTTTTATGTTGGCGGTGGCGTTATTCGCTCCCAGGCACACAAAGAACTTCGTCAGCTAGCAGAGTTAACTGGTATTCCAGTTGTTACAACTTTGATGGCACGTGGTGCATTCCCAGATTCACATCCACAACACATGGGTATGCCAGGCATGCACGGAACTGTTGGCGCAGTTGGCGCATTGCAAAAGGCTGACTTGCTAATTGTTCTTGGCGCCCGTTTTGATGATCGCGTAACTGGAAAACTTGAATCATTCTCACCAAAATCTAAAGTTATTCACATCGATATCGATCCTGCCGAAATCGGTAAGAATCGTTATGCAGACATCCCAATTGTTTCAGATGTTCGCGAAGCGATCTCACAGCTCGTTCCTGCAGTTACTGCAGAGTTTGATGCCGGAAATCGCGCGGACTTAACGGCTTGGTGGATCACACTGAATCACTGGCGCGAAACTTATCCACTTGGCTACGACCAGCCGCAAGATGGAACCCTTTCACCTCAGTACGTGATTGAACGCCTTGGAAAGATTGCTGGACCAGAAGCTATCTATGCTGCAGGCGTTGGTCAGCATCAGATGTGGGCTGCCCAATTCATCGGTTATGAAAATCCAAACACTTGGCTAAACAGTGGTGGTTTGGGAACTATGGGTTACTCAATCCCAGCTGCGATGGGTGCCAAAGTAGGCGCACCAGATAAAACCGTTTGGGCAATTGACGGCGACGGCTGTTTCCAGATGACCAATCAAGAACTAGCCACCTGCACAATTAACGACATTCCAATCAAGGTTGCACTTATCAATAACGCTTCCCTTGGCATGGTTCGTCAGTGGCAGAACTTGTTCTACAACGAGCGGTACAGCAACACAGATTTGCATTCACATTCAGTTCCAGACTTTGTAAAGCTTGCAGATGCTTACGGTTGCCATGGCATACGGGTGTCAACAGCCGAAGAAGTCGACAAGGCAATTGAACGATCGATGGAAATCAACGATGCACCAGTTGTGATTGATTTCCAAGTTCATCGCGATGCAATGGTTTGGCCAATGGTTGCTGCCGGTACCGGAAACGACGAAATTCAATTTGCGCGAGATCTGGCACCACAATGGGAAAGAGGGGACGACTAAAAATGGCTCGTCATACTCTTTCAATCTTGGTACAGGACCAACCCGGTGTACTTGCGCGAATTTCCGCACTGTTTTCTCGTCGCGGTTACAACATTGAATCTTTGGCAGTAGGCACAACCGAAACCGAAGGTGTATCTCGCATGACCGTTGTGGTCAATGTTGACCAGCACGCACTGGAGCAGGTAACAAAGCAGTTAAACAAGTTGATCAACGTTCTAAAAATCGTTGAACTCGATGACAGCACTGCTATAGCTCGAGAGCTAATGCTCATCAAAGTTAAAGCTGACGATCATTCTCGTACTAAAGTTCTGGAACTCGTTGAGCTTTTCCGCGCCAAAGTTGTTGACGTTAGCGGAGATGCAGTAACCATTGAGGCTACTGGCTCGATCGACAAACTAGAGGCATTCCTGAATGTTCTAGCCCCGCATGGAATCAAGGAAATCGTGCAGTCAGGCGTAGTGGCACTTGCCCGCGGTGGCCGCTCAATTGCTGACCGTTCCAACAAGAATTCCGAACGTTCCATCTAGAAATTCACACAATCCAAAGAATCTGACAGACTTACCAAACTAGCGAAATAGGAGAGCCCAGTGGCCGAATTGTTTTACGAAGATGATGCAGACCTTTCAATTATTCAAGGTCGCAAGGTAGCCGTTATTGGTTACGGAAGCCAGGGCCATGCCCACGCACTTAGCTTGCGCGACAGTGGCGTTGACGTTCGCGTCGGTCTTGCTGATGGCTCAAAGAGCAAAGCAAAAGCTGAATCCGAAGGACTACGTGTTGTAGATCCAGCAACTGCAGCAGCTGAAGCTGATGTAATCATGATGCTGGTTCCAGATCACGTTGCACGCAAGGTTTACGCCGCATCAGTAGAACCAAACCTAAAAGCTGGTGACGCTCTTTTCTTCGCACATGGCTTTAACATCCGCTTTGGTTACATCACGCCGCCAGCAAACGTAGATGTTTGCATGGTTGCACCTAAGGGTCCAGGACACTTAGTGCGTCGTGAGTACGTAGCTGGTCGTGGCGTTCCTGCCATTGTTGCTGTTGAACAAGATGCCTCAGGTAGTGCTTGGGCTCTAGCTCTTTCATATGCAGCAGGTATCGGTGCACTTCGCGCTGGTGGCATCAAGACAACTTTCACTGAAGAAACTGAAACTGATCTATTTGGTGAACAAGCCGTTCTTTGTGGTGGTGCTTCAGCACTAGTCCAAGCAGGTTATGAAACTCTTGTTGAAGCTGGATACCAGCCAGAAGTTGCTTACTTCGAGTGCTTGCATGAATTGAAGCTAATTGTTGACTTGATGTACGAAGGTGGAATTGCCAAGCAGCGTTGGAGCGTTTCCGATACTGCTGAATACGGTGACTATGTTTCCGGTCCACGTATCATCAATGCTTCAGTTAAAGCAGAAATGAAAGCTGTGCTAACTGACATTCAACAGGGCAAGTTCGCTCAGCGCTTTATCGATGACCAGGATGCAGGTGCACCAGAGTTCAAGTCACTTCGGGCAAAAGCAGAACAGCATCCAATCGAAGCTGTTGGCCGCGACCTACGCAAGTTGATGTCATGGGTTAAGACCGGTGACAACGATTACGTAGAAGGCACTGCAGGACGCTAACTAAATGCTTGCGATACAGGTAGATCAGCCCGGTGGACCAGAAGTCCTAAAGGTAGCTGATCTACCTGTTCCAGTTTGTGGCCCAGATCAACTAATAGTTGAGCTGGCGTTTAGTGGCGTTAACTTCATTGACATTTACCAACGCCAAGGCATTTACCCAATGCCAAGTCCTTACGTTCCAGGACTTGAGGGCAGCGGTGTTGTTACTGAAGTTGGTTCTGCCGTTCAAGGGTTCTCCGTAGGCGACAAAGTTGCTTGGCCATCCTCACTAGGAAGCTACTCACAGATTCATGCAGTTAACGCTGCATCAGTTGTGAAAGTTCCTGAAGGCGTTTCCCTTGATGTTGCGTGCGCTGCAATGTTGCAAGGTATGACTGCGCACTATTTGATTGCATCACTATATGAAATAAAACCAGGGGATACTGCGTTAGTTCACGCCGCTGCTGGTGGCGTCGGACAACTGCTTTGCCAAATGATTTCTAATCGGGGCGCAAGCGTTATCGGTACCGCATCAACTGCCGAGAAAGCAGAAATTGCTCGCACGGCTGGCGCAAGTCAGGTCATTAGATATGACACCGAAGATGTAGCAGCTAAAGCCAAAGAACTAACTAACGGAATCGGCGTAGATGTTGTTTATGACGGTGTCGGCCAAGCAACATTTGAAGGCAGCCTGGCTTCGCTTAAGCGTCGCGGCATGATGGCACTTTTCGGTGGGGCAAGTGGCATGGTTCCAGCCTTCGATCTTCAAGCCTTAAGCCGAATGGGATCCTTGTTTGTTACTCGCCCAACATTGGCGGATTACATTGCCGGTCCTGGCGAAATGCAATGGCGAGCAGATGAAATCTTTGCCGAACATCTCGCTGGAAAACTGAACTTTGCAATTGGAAACACTTACGCTCTGCAAGATGCCAAAGACGCACACACAGACTTAGCAGCTCGCAAAACTACGGGAAAACTCTTACTAGTTCCGTAAG
>Ga0315899_10002707_pt1 | contig 19495 bp, 13 predicted proteins | sample LakEriMetagenome_2_FD_203518 | JGI IMG/M metagenome (GOLD analysis project Ga0315899, IMG submission 203518) | Freshwater fungal communities from buoy surface, Lake Erie, Ohio, United States - Buoy 4 MA112 | ecosystem: Environmental > Aquatic > Freshwater > Lake | place: USA: Lake Erie, Ohio... | reverse complement strand
AAATGCAGGTTTGATAAAACGCCAGAACTCCCAACAGATATAGGGAAATGCGAATAATAGTCCGCCAATCATCGCAATGGAAATCGCCGACATGAATGGTCCGCTCACTGTATTGCCTTGTAAACGCATCTCAAACGGCGGCATGCATAAGGCATCACCCATACCCAGTTGGTGACTCAAATCACAGAGCAGTTGGTAGGAAATGAAATCATTGTGAATGGGCGCCATGATGACATTGTCATAAACCCAATCTCTATAAATAAAAATGACAACAGCCGAAATCAACCAGGCGATTATCGACCTGAAAAGATGCCATCTGAGCACCTCAAGATGATCAAAAAAACTCATCTCAGCCTGTTCGTTCACATTCTTTCTCTTTCTGAAGAGCCGACTGAATTTGTTACCTCTGTTGGACAATGAAAATCAAATTTGAGCGCAAAGTTAATGCGGTAAGGGCAATGGTTAATTGTTAAGATTGCTGGTTCGTCATTTTTTCTGCATTTTCGGCAAATTGCAATGCATCGATGAATTCCTGCACTTCACCATTCATCACATGATCCAGATTAAATACAGTCAGCCCAATGCGATGATCCGTCACGCGGCCTTGCGGATAATTATAGGTGCGGATTTTTGCACTACGGTCGCCTGTGCTCACCAAACTTTTTCGCTGTCTGGCAATGGCTTCCTCTGCTTTACGCACTTGTTCGTCGTACAATTTGGTGCGTAGCATATCCATGGCTTTTTCCCTGTTGGCCAACTGGCTTCTTTCGGTCTGACAAACCACAACTACGCCTGTGGGAATGTGGGTGAGGAAAACTTTGGTTTCCACTTTGTTCACATTTTGTCCGCCGGCACCGCCACTTCTGGCAGTCTCCATTTTCACATCACTTTCTTTGAGTTCGAAGTCAACTTCGTCTGGTTCAGGCATCACCGCTACTGTGGCGGCACTGGTATGAATACGGCCGCTACTTTCAGTATCGGGTACACGCTGCACACGATGTACGCCACTTTCAAATTTGAGGGTGCCATACACATCATCACCTACTACTTCCACCTGCACTTCTTTGTAACCGCCCACGGTGCCTTCGCTCTCACTGAGTACAGTGGTTTTCCAGCCTTTTTTCTCGCAATATTTCAGGTACATGCGTAGCAGGTTACCTGCGAATAATGAAGCTTCATCTCCGCCGGTTCCGGCTCTCACTTCCAAAATAGCATTCTTTTCATCGTAAGGGTCTTTGGGAATCAGCAGGTTGCGAATTTCTTTTTCAAGCACCTCTTGTTTTTCTTCCAGAAGCGGCAGTTCCTGCTTGGCCATGTCGCGCATTTCTTCGTCATCACTCCGTAGTACTTCCTTGTTGAATTCAATATCATCCAACAATGTCACGTAAGTGTTGCGTACATCCACAATTTTACCCAGACTTCTGTATTCTTTGCTGAGTGCGCTGAATTTCTTATTGTCTGCCACAATTTCCGGATTGGTCAATGCAACAGCAATCTGGTCGAATTTTCCTTTGATGGCATCCAGTTTATCTAACATCATGTAATTTTATCCGCTGCTTAGCCGCGGGCGCGCAAAGTTAACAATTAACCACTATCAATTTGTATCAAAAAATCACTGCCGACCATATTTTCACCGGATATCAGATGCTGCCTCAAGGTCAGGTGCTTGTACTCGATAATCGTGGCATTGTGGAGGATATCATTTCAGTTGAAGATGCCGGCGAAAACGTTCAGTATTGTACGGGAGTGCTTTCCCCTGGCTTGATTAATGCCCATTGTCATCTTGAACTTTCGCATTTGTTCAAAAGCTTCGAAGAGGGCCAAGGCTTGATTGCATTCATTACTTCGGTAATGCATCATCGCAGGGCGGAAGCCGAAATCATTCAATTGGCGATGCAAAAAGCCGATGCTGAAATGTTTGCCAATGGCATCGTTGCGGTTGGAGATATTTGTAACAGCGAAGTTTCTGTAGCGGTGAAGCAACCTAGTAAGATTTATTATCACAGCTTTGTGGAGGTGGCCGGTTTTTCAGAGGAGATTGCAACGCCAAGGTTCGACTACGCTTTACAGGTAGCTGATATTTTTGCCGCTTCCGGTTTATCTCATTCTATTGTGCCACACGCACCTTACTCTGTATCGGACCATCTCATGAAAATGATATGCAATCATGGGTCACAGGCGGCTATGACCATGCATAATCAGGAAACGAAAGATGAAAATTTGTGGTTCTTCAGCAAACAGGGTGGTTTCGAAAAATTTTACAGCGCACTCAATATCAATACGCAGGCATTTCATGCCAAAGGCAAAAGCAGCCTTGAACATGTGTTGCCTTTTTTAGATCCTGCACAAAAAAATATACTCGTGCACAACGTCCATACCTCAGCTGCAGACCTGGATGCTGCCATGAATAGATTTAGTGCATTTGATGAGCGTCTTTATTTCTGTTGCTGTCCCAATGCCAATCAATTCATCAGTCGTCAAATGCCGAATCTGCCTTTGTTTCTACAAAAAGGAGTTCGCTTGGTTTTAGGCACCGACAGCCTCGCTTCCAATCACCAGTTAGATCTCATGAGTGAAATGCAGACACTTCAAGCTCATTTCCCGGATTTGCAACTGGAAATGATGCTGCAATGGGCGACCATCAACGGAGCAAAAGCCCTGGGAATTGAAAACAAATATGGTAGTTTTGAAAAAGGAAAAAGTCCCGGCGTGATTGCCATCGCAAATCATAAAGCTACTCTCATCATTCAGCCACATTAATTTTAAACGCCCAGAACCTCCTGCATGATTTTGATGGTTCTCAGGCTTCCAAAGTCACTGATGTGGTAACGGTAATACATTTCCAATGCATTTAGCAGCACTCTTCTGATGTCTTTGTTGAGTTTGAATGCTTCAAGTTCATCGGGTTGCATTACAGCAAGCAATTCGATGAGGATTTCGAGGTTTTTTCCTTCGATGAATACGAGATGTTCGGGAGGTTCATTCAGAAAGACACCTTCCTGCAGGTCGAGGAATTTCGGATACGTCGATGCAGCGGAAGTCAATGGTGGCTCCAAACCAAAGCCAAGTATTTTGGCTAATTGTAAGGAGAAAAACAAAGGCATGTTGGCTGCCACAGCTGAAGAGGAATGATCGAGATGCAGCAATACATCTTCACAAAATGAATATAGGTCTGCATTATGCTCGGGTTGTTTGATGGATTTCGCCATCAGTTCGATGATATAATCGGCGATGCTGTGTCTGATTACATCTGAAAACAAATTGTTGTAAACTTTCGCCCAGCTATATTCTTTGATGCGCTGCAGGTTTTTGCTTTCGCTGTAATAGACTTCAAGGTCCAGTATTGAAGCTGGCTGCAACATCGCCGTTTTAGTGGTTTTTTGCTGCTTGCGAACGCCGTTTACTAAATAAGATTGCAGTCCGAATTTTTCCGTAAATAAGGTTAGAATAAGACTGGTCTCGCCATATTTGACCGCCCGCAAAATGATGCCTCTGGTTTTGTGTGTCAACCGATTGAATTTGAATTCAAAAGTAATGATTATGCCAGGAAGCAGAAGTTCGCTTTGTAAGCATCAATAAATAAACTTTCTTTGCAGGCTGAAAGTAAAAAAATACCTCTGCTCATGTGGCCATCTCTTGCAAAATTTGTACTGAAATATCGTTTATCTATGCTTGCCATACTGATCGTTTTCAGTGGTGCAATGTCTTATTTTGCAAGCAAAGCCAAATTAAGCTATGTTTTTAACAGCGCTATACCCAAAGACAACCCCGTATATAAGGATTATGTAAACTTTAAAAGCATATTTGGGGAGGATGGAAACGTCATCGTAGTTGGTGTACAGTCAAAAGATTTTTTTAAGCTGGCTAAATATAAGGCCTACAGCGATATGGTGTCTGCAATGAAAAAAGTAGCCTGCGTAGAACAGGTGCTTAGTGTATGCGATGCCGTAAAGCTTGAACCTGACTCAATCAACTTTCAGCTACAACCTTACAGGATTTTTGATTCAACTTTAAATACACAAGCAGACTTGCAGCTTGCTGCAACTGCATTCATGAGTCAGCGGTTTTATGAAACATTGATCTTCAATGCCAAAGACTCCGCATTCCTGATGGCCATTCGGGTCAATAAGGATTCTGTCAATTCACCGGCTAGGGTACAAATCGTAGAAGACATACGTAATGTAGTAGCTACTTATGAGAAGCAAACCGGCATTGAGGCCCATCTGAGCGGACTTCCACTGATTAGAACCATGGTGGCCGAGCGTGTGAAAAAAGAGATGAGTTTGTTTTTGCTGGGTTCTTTATTGTTCAGTGTACTGATTCTGCTGATTTTTTTCAGATCTGTTACAACAACGGTGATATCCATGTCGGTGGTTTTGATTGGCGTTGTCAGCTCCATGGCATTGATTCATTTATGTGGTTACCAGATCACTTTGCTCACTGCCTTGATTCCGCCACTGGTGGTTGTGATTGGCATACCGAATTGCATTTATTTCATCAATAAATACCATACCTCAATCGTTCAAGGGTATTCGAAAGAGCAGGCTTTGATAGATATGGTCAGTAAAATGGGTGTGGTGACGCTGTTTTGCAACATTACCGCAGCTATTGGCTTTGCCGTTTTTGCAAAAACCGAGAGCGCCTTGTTGCGTGAGTTTGGTGTAGTCGCTGGTATCAGCATCATGCTCATCTTTGTGATTTCGTTTATGCTGCTCCCCTCCGTGCTCAGCTATCTGCCCGAACCCAAAGCCAGAGAATTGAAATATCTTGACAATAAGTGGATTGGTATGACTTTGGGCAAAATTGAAACCTGGGTCTTCAATCATCGCAAATGGGTGATCATCACAACTTTGATGATTGTATCTGTCTCAGTTGTCGGTATGCTTCGATTGAAATCTGTAGGCTACATTGTGGATGACCTGCCGAAAACAGATAAGATTTATACAGACCTCAAATTTTTTGAGAAACATTTCAAAGGCATAATGCCCCTGGAAATTATGGTGGATACCAAGCGCAAGAAAGGTATAAAAAAGAAAAAACTCAATATTTTCAAGCGTATGGATTCCCTCAGTGCCTACATTGCAAAGCAACTAGAAATGAATAGGCCGCTGTCTGTTGCCGAAGGCCTGAAGTTTGCAACCATGGGCCTCAACTATAATGACAGTAATCAATATCGCTTGCCCGATGAGCCTGAAGCCGCAATGATACAAGATGCATTGAAGGTAAAAAAAGGTGACAAAGCCAATACTACAGCTCAATTGTTCAATGCATTCATCGACAGTACAGGCAGGTATACGCGTATGAGCATCAATATGGCTGATGTGGGTACGGTTCGACTGCCAATTTTGATTGACAGCATTAAAAAATATGCAAATAAATATTTCGACACGAGCTATAATCTCACCTTCACCGGAAGCAGTGTTACTTTCCTTGAAGGCAGTAAATACATCATCCAAGGTTTGAAAGAGAGCATTTTCTGGGCGTTCCTTCTGATTGCCTTATGCATGCTTTATCTTTTCAGGTCAGTAAAAATGTTGTTCAGTTCATTACTGCCTAATCTCATACCATTGGTGATAACAGCCGGCTTGATGGGCTGGGCAGGTATTCCTTTGAAACCATCAACAGTACTGGTTTTCAGCGTGGCTTTGGGCATTGCCATCGACATCACGATACGTTTTCTTGTGAATTATCGACAGGTATTGCCGTCCTGCAACGAGAACGTGCAGCAGGCAGTAAGATTGACTGTAAACCAAACCGGGCTCAGTATTATTTATACCTCTTTGGTTTTGGTTGCCGGCTTTGTGATTTTTTGTGCCAGCAGCTTCGGCGGCACATTTGCCTTAGGCTGGCTGACTTCTCTTACCCTGCTTTCGGCAATGGTGACCAACCTTGTTTTTTTGCCTGTTTTGTTGATTCTTTTTCACCCAAAACAACCAAAATACTGAATATCAGCACATTGGGTTTAAATTTCTTTCTTTTTGTTGTCAAAAAAAACTACAAAAAAAAGTTAATTTAAATTTTGTGAAAGTATATTTGTGCACTTAAATCAACAAAGCATATGAGAAAACTAGTACTAGCATTCATGGTGCTGATTGCATCAACCTTAGGTGCTGCTGCTCAGAAGACGGTTACGGGTAAAGTGACCGATGCAGCAGGTAAGCCTTTGTCCAATGTTTCCGTTGTGGTAAAAGGAACCAAACTGGGAACAACAACCGGATCGGATGGAACTTATAGTATAAGTGTTCCGGCCAATGGTAAAGTTCTTGAATTCAGTTCGCTGAATTTTGAGACTTACACAGTTTCTATTGGCAACAAAATGGTCATCTCCCCGGTTCTTGCCGCTTCAGAAAAAGATCTTGGCGAGATTGTAGTGACCGGTATCAGTAAGATCAAGAAATCACAATACGCCGGTGCCGCAACTAAAATTGGCGAAAAAGAATTGAAGAATCAGCCTGTAGGCTCATTCGACCAGATTCTTCAAGGTCGTGCACCAGGTATCACAGCGCTAACCTCATCAGGTGCGCCTGGATCACCAACAAACATCATCATCCGCGGTACAGGTTCTATCCAAGGTGGATCTACTCCTCTTTATGTAATCGACGGAATTCCGGTTGAAGCCTCTGTATTCCAGGGTTTGAACCCCAACGATTTCGCTTCGATTGACGTGCTCAGAGATGCTGCTTCAACTTCACTTTATGGCTCCAGAGGTTCTGCAGGTGTGATTGTTATCACTACCAAAAAAGGCGTTGCGGGCAAGTTGAAATTTGGCTATTCCGCACAGTTTGGTGTGAAGCAAAAGCCAGCTTTCGCTTTCAGACCAATGAACACGGCTGAACTGTTGAATACTCAAAAAAACTATGGACTGATTGTAGCGCAGGGTGATGCAACAAGTCCTGTGGCCAACGACCCAAGAATTCCAGGTTTTTATTATTCAACTGCCAATCCAAGATACCAGAATCTCACGTCTGACGAGAGAGCTCAAGCCGGAAGATTGTTGGATTCTATCTCTAAAATCAATACCAACTGGCAAGATTATATCTTCAGAAACGGTAATTTCAGCAACCATCAGGTTACTTTGTCTGGCGGTACCGGAAGAACCCGTCTTTTCAGCAGTATCGGTATGTACAACGAAGAAGGTATTACACCACGTACCGATATGAAGCGTATCACGTTCAGAAACAACATGGATTATGCAGACGAAAAAGTAAGTTTCTCTGTACAATCTACTTTGGGTTATACCAAGCGTAATTTCCAGCAGTCTACAGCAGGAAACAGTTTGGGCAATCCGTTCCTGACTTCAGCGGTAAATGTTCCTTATGCTAAAGTTTTCAATAATGATGGTGGATATGCTACTGGTATCGGCCCTTCATTCGCAGCTGCCAACCAGCTGGACCTTACCAAATATGATCAGAACTACAACAACCAACTTAAAGCTACCTTGGGTGTAAATGTTGGTTACAATATCACTGAACATCTAACAGCAGGGTTGACTTCAGGTATTGACTTCCGTGAAACACAAAATACCAACTACGGCAGCAGACTTGCTTTCGTGAGACTCACATCAACCAGCATCACGGGTAGAACAGGGTTCCAGACCGAGGGGCTGACGCGTTTCATGAGATCTACAGTACGTCCTTCATTGACCTATAGAAACACCATTCAGGAAGTACATGATCTCGAAGTGTCTGCTTATGGTGAATACATCCGTGAGTTCAGCAAATCACTTAGCATGACAGGTTACGGTACAGATCCTAAGCGTCCGAATACGATGGCTGCCGTTACACAAGGAAATGCTGTCAACCAGCTGTTTGCTGTTGTTGGCGGTGGAAAAGCGCAAAACGCGCTCGTTTCCGGATTGCTTACAGCTCGCTACACTTACAACGGAAAATATACTTTCACCGGATCTTATCGTCAGGACGGATCCTCCAAATTGCCAGTTGACACAAGATGGCAAGGTTTCTATTCAGTTGGTGGTATCTGGGATGCGACTAAAGAAGATTTCATTAAAGACATCAAGTTCATCAATGTACTTCGTCTGAAACTCAGCTATGGTGGTTCAGGTAATGCTGATAACTTCCCTGGCGGCGACTATCCTTATCAAAACTCCTACACACAAGGCAATTACTCCGGTTTGAATACGATTTATGCAAGCTATCCGGGTAATCCTAAAATGAAATGGGAAAGTACATATGTTACCAACTTGGGTATCGATTATGAATTGTGGAACAGAAGAATTTATGGTGACATCAACCTTTACAACAAAGTAACTAAAGATCTTTTCGTGAAGAAAATCCTATCCGCAGCCGGTGGTTTCGGAAACGGTGCTTCTTTGGATATCAATGCCGGAAAATTGGGCAACAAAGGCATCGAGTGGACATTGAATGTTGAAGTTGTGAAAAAGAAAGACCTGAGCGTAACCGTGTTCAACAATTTCGCTTACAACAGAAACCGTGTGTTGAGTCTTGCAGGTGAGCAACCTTACGAAGATGGTACTGAATTGATCAAAGAAGGTTTGCCTTTAGGTTCTCATTATGAAGTAAGATGGGGTGGTGTGGATGCTGCAACCGGTATGCCACTTTACTACGATAAAGACGGTAATCTGACTACTGTTTACAGTGCAGACAACAGGGTGCAACAATTTGGCACATGGGAAGCTCCTTTCAGAGGTGGTTTTGGTTTGAACGCCAAATACAAAAACTTTGATTTCTCTATGCTGTTTAGCTGGCAGCGTGGTGCCAATAAAGTGGACAATCTGGAGTACTTTGTAGAAAATCCAGTTGGTTTCTTGGCCAATGGCTACAGCCAGTCATCCGATCTTAATTTCTGGCAACAGCCTGGCGATGTGGTTAATACCCCAAGCCCACTTTACGGTATCAATTTCTCATCTAAAATCATACACAACTCTTCTTTCCTCCGTATGAGAGACGTAAGACTGGGATATAATCTTCCCAAGAATTTGCTGAACAGAGTGAAGTATGTATCCGGTATGAATCTTTATGTACAAGGTTCGAATCTGTTCATGTGGACCAACTGGAGAGGATATGATCCTGAGGCCGGTGCCACCAACATCAACCTTAGTGAATTCCCGAACCCAACTACGTTTACAGCAGGTTTGGACATCAACTTTTAATCAAACATAAATATTCCTCAAAATGAAATACAATAAATTTTTAATCTTGATGACAGCCGCTGTGATAGGGATCAGCAGTTGTAAAAAGGAACTCGACCAGCAGCCTACGGATGTGTTCAGCGAAGCGAACGCTTTCCTGACACTTTCAGACGTGCAGTTGGGTGCCAACGAAGCTTATGGAAGATTCGGTGCCTACGCCAACAACATGTACATCAGTGCACTTGTGGCCGACGAAGCCAAATTAGGTGCTGACAATTCCGGTCAAGGTGCGCTTACGTATCGTTACCAGTATGCATCAGACAATACTTCAGGAGGAGATGTGATCTCTGCCTGGGGTGGATATTACACCGTCATCGACCAGGTAAACCGTGTTTTACCTAAAATTCCAACAGTAACTGCTACTGCAGGCGAAGAACCAAGAAGAAATATCATCAAAGGTCAGATGCTGGCCCTTCGTGCCGTTGCGCATTTCAACCTGTTGCAGTTGTATTGTAAAAACTACGACCCAGCAGATCCGAGAGGCGTTCCTGTAATGCTCACATCTAATCCATTGGCTAAACCATCAAGAAACACCATGGGTGAGGTGATGAGCCAAATTGAAGCTGATTTTACAGAAGCTAAAAACCTTTTGCCTGCTGTGACTCCCGGCGACTTTACCGACACAGTGATGAACAGGGTGAATGTTGCTGCTTTCCAGGCTCGTGTTGCACTTTACAAAAAAGATTATGATCAGGCCATCACTTACGCTACAGAAGTTATCACTTCAGGCGTTAGACCATTGGCTTCCGGTAATCAATTTGCTGCTATATGGACTGATGATGCTAACAACGAAGTGCTTTTCCGCATTCGTTATGCTACCAGTGCCTCAATCGGTGGTTTGTGGACTACAACCGGCGGCAATATCTATATTGCTCCATCGGACAAATTGATTGGATCTTATGCCAACAATGATATCAGACGCGCTGCTTACATTGGCACCAATGGTTCCGGTAATAATTACGTAAACAAATTCTTTACTTCTTCCCGTGGTGGTAGAGTAGTGGACATGAAAGTGTGCCGCATGGCTGAAATGTTCCTGATTCGTGCAGAAGCCAATGCTAGAAAAGCTAGTCCTGATATCACTGCCGCTACTGCCGATTTGAATACACTTCGCTCCAACAGAATCCCTGGCTATACAAATGCCACTTTCCCAAGTGCCACTTCTTTGATCGATGCCATCATGACTGAGCGTTTCAAAGAACTAGCTTTCGAAGGCTTCAGATTCTGGGATTTGAAAAGAAACAACTTGTCTGTAGACAGATTGTCATCAGACGCGAGTGCGGCTTGGCAGAATTTGCCTTCAGGCAATTATCGTTTTGTACTGCCCATTCCAAACGGTGAGTTGCTGGCCAATTCCAACATGGTTCAAAATGACAACTATTAATCAAACTCATTTCAATAATTTAATTTAAAACAACATTTTATGAAACTAATGAATCACCTATCGCTGATTGCAGTGGTTGCGATGACTTTCATGTTGGGAAGCTGCGACAAAACCCAGCCTTACGATGTGGAAATACCACCAGCCCAGGCTCATTTCGTTGGAAAAGAGATACAGGTATACAAAGCTGAAACAGCCTCAACTCCAGCCTATAACGTTACAGTAGGTACTACAGATGTAGCCACTACAGATCGTACTGTAACCTATAAAGTTACCTCTCCTTCAGGAGCAGTGGGTGGCACGCAATACACCATTGCCACAGGAAACGAAACAGGTGCTGTTACTATCAAAGCCGGCGAGGCTACAGCCAATATCGTTGTAAAGGCTGATTTCAATGCCTACATCAGTGGCAGAAAAGATACTTTGATCTTCTCACTTCAAGAACCATCTATCAAACCTGCCGGTTTTATGGATACCGTTGTATTGGTTGTGCGTGGTGCTTGTTTCGAGGGTGATGTAAATCTCTCAGAATTACTTGGCGATTATGCCAACACAAACGAAGATTTGAGTGGTAGCGCTTATGGACCTTACCCTACTGCAATCTCTAGTGTAACGCCTACTTCAGCTACTACCGGAACCATCGTTGTAGAAAATATTTTCGACTTCGGATGGGCTCCAATCACTTTTGATCTTGACTGGACGAATCCTTCCAACAGAACTGTAACTTTGGCTCAGCAGCTCAATATTGCTCCTGCATCCACGCTTACATCTAATCCTGCTTACGCAAATTCATTCGTAATGGTAGGACCTTCTCCTTCAGCAGGACCAGGTACATTCTCTATCTGCAATCAAACCCTTACTTTGAAAATCAGATTGGGACTTAATGATGCACCAGCTTCTCCGTTGGGTTGGTTCAATGCAGCATACACAGTGACTATGGCCAGATAATCAAATAGCCATCAACGCATAAAAAAGGGACCGATTATTTCGGTCCCTTTTCATTTACAAACATATATTTTAGGGGTATTTAAAATCTATTGTCACAACAATTACTTTATACTTTTAAAGTTTGTATGAGTTAACCAACCTTACCGTAAGTACCATCAATTTTTCATCAAAGCATCAATCTGTTTGTACAGATTTTCGCCCCTTAGTTCCTTGCCAATTATAATGCCTTGAGGATTGATGAGTACGTTGAAAGGAATACCATTGAATTGATAGAGACCAACCACCATCGAAGCCCATCCTTTCAAATCGCTGACATGTTTCCAATTCAACTGGTCATCAGAGATGGCTTTGATCCATGCAGATTTGTCTTCATCCAATGAGACACCTAGAACAGTGAAATTTTTATTTTTCAGTTGATTGTAAGCTGCCACTACATTTGGATTTTCAGCCCTGCACGGAGCACACCAACTGGCCCAGAAATCCACAAGTACATATTTTCCTTTGAGGCTGCTTAATGCAACTGGCTTTCCGTTTACATCATTCAATGTGAAATCTGGAGCTGGTTTCCCCAAAATATCATCTGCTGCATTGGCTGTATCCTGTGCTGCATTATTGTTATTGGCTGCCTTGTAGTTGCTAACCATGGCTGCGATTCCTTTATGCTGAGGGAATCTTTTCGGCAACGACTCCACATAAGGTTTGAGCGCAAGCGGATCGGGAAAACTGGTGTTTCCCAGCGCAATAGTTGCAATAATGGGATCGGTGGTTTCATTGAATCTGGCGAGTAAATATTTATTGTAATCTTCTGCTTTGTTCTGCAACAGTTTCTGCTGTGCAGCAAGGAGCGTGTCGTTTCCGGTAACTTTCGGATCACTGAGCGATTCGGAAATAAGATTGAGTTCTCCTGATCTTTTTTCCAGCTCCTGCACCATGGTTTTGAGATATTTATTGGATGGTGAGCCGATGCTACTGCTTTGAACCGCGAGAGAAGCTTCTGTCGCTTTCAGCTCAAGTTTGTTTGCGTCATTCACAAAAATCAAAGAAGCGCCCTCTCTCGTAAGCAACCTGTACAAACCTTCTTCAGTGGCCTTGGCCGACATTTGAAAGCTACCATTATTGATGGCGGTGCTGTCAACCGTCTTCGGCTCGTTGTCTGAAAACGAAAGTTCCTGAAGATAAATTTGCTGATTACTGATACCCTTGATCTGTCCACTGATCGTAAAATCGAAGGATTTAGGTTGTTTTTTTTCTTGCGCATCCTTTGATTGACAGGCTAACATGATCACCATGCCCAGAAAAGGCCAGAAAGCTGTTCGTTTTTTCATTGATTGGGTTGATTTGAGTTAAGATTAAATAAAAGTAACTAAACATTTACAGAGTGGTTTCGTTTGAATGTCTTAAAGAAAATAAAAAAAAGCAACAGCGGAATCACTGTTGCTTGAATCAAAAACAAACTATAACAAAACTAAAGATTCGTGGTTTTAAGTGGTTTTGGGGTTTTGATCTCAATCTGCATTTCTTTGTTTTTTCGCAGCAGTCTGATACCATAAGATGATTTTCCTTCGAGCTCGTGGATTTTGGCCCTGGCTTCATCAGTATTACTAATCGATTGTCCGTCGATTCCGGTAATGACATCATCCTTCAGGATGCCTGAATTGGCTGCCAGTGAATTTTCTGAGACATCCAGTACGAGAACACCTTTCTCCATTTCGGTGTCTTGTATTTTCAAACCCAGTTTTTGTTTTTTAGGAAAAACAGCTAAATCAATATTCATATCTTTCAATTGTTTGTCGAGGTCACTAAAGACCTGATCCATATCCAATTCAAATCCCTTTTTTATGCCTTGACGCTGATCCTCCATTTCCTCGTCTTCTTCATTCCTGTTTTCTTCAAGTATGGTTCTTGTGGAAATCACTTTGGATTGTAACACAGCATTTGTTTTCTTTTTTTTGCCATCGCGTTTGTAAGCAATCTCCACTTTCTCATTGGGTTTTCTTGCACGCACCATGTTGCTTAATTGCTCCGGCCCATCTATAGGCGACTTGTCTATGGAGAGTATTAAATCACCTGCTTTCAAACCTGCAGCTTCGGCTGCACTGCCTGTTACTACTTCCGTGACTTTGGCACCTTCAGAAGGGATGTATTCGGTTTGAACACCCAAAAAAGTAATGCTGTCTTGCTTAATAATCATGCGTTTTTGTGGTCCCTGTCGCATGCCATGCATGTCTAGGTTGTCGCCATTGATTTCAAATCTTCTGCCGTTAATCATACCGCGGCCGCTGAATCGAAGTGGCTCTCCTTCATTGATCAGCATTTTTCTTCTGCGGATGTTGATTCCATCTTCATTGAAATCATTCAATGGCTTACCATTGATTATCACATTGTCGCCATCAATGGTCACGGTGATTTTTTTCTCCTGTGCGCCGTTTTGACGGATGATAATCTCACTCACATCTTCCTCCTGATCTTTTTGAGCTTTTACGAGATCGCTTTGAAAAAACATCAAACCTGTCAAAATAAGTCCTATTCCTTTTTTCATAAAAATGTAATTGATTGAAGTACGAAAAGTTTAGTAGGTCAAAATTAAGCCGAATTCAAGAAAAAAAAATACCATTTTTTCAATTCATAAAATTTTAACAAATTCAAAAGCAGGCAAGGCGTTTGGGATTGGAAGCCTATAGCATTTTACTGACGGCGAGTATTACTTGATCGAAATGGCCCACCTGTTGGCCTCCTGCGGTGGCCAGCGTTTTTTGTCCGCCACCACTTCCCAGAATCAAGGGGCCAATGGTTTCTTTGATGATTTTATTGGCATCCATTCCTTTTGAGTTGACCAACTCTTCGCTGATGCCCAAAGCCACATATGCTTTACCGCCTATATTGCTACATAGGACAACCACGTGATCGCGAAGGTGGTGTTTAAGGTCGAGGCAAAGTTTTTTAAGTGCATCAGGACTTGATACTTCAACGATATCACTGATGAAGCTGATATTGTTAATCACCTGGTCTTTCTGAAGCAGTTCGTTTCTGATGCCCACCAGTTGGCGGGCTTCCATATTTTCAAGTTTTTTCTGCAGCGAAGCATTATCGGTGAGTAGTTGTTCAATCGATTTCTGAATGTCTTTGGTATGCTTGAGTTGTTCGCGTATCTGTTGCAATTGTTTGGATTGCTGATGGGCATGATTTTCTGCAGCCTTGCCTGAAAGTGCTTCAATTCTCCTTACACCTGCTGCCACGGCGGATTCGTGTGTGATCACAAAGCTGCCGATTTCACCTGTACTCCCCACATGACTTCCTCCGCACAATTCGATAGAGTAGTTGGGATCCATGATCACCACGCGAACTTCATCAGCATATTTTTCGCCAAAAAGTGCCATAGCACCCATGGTTATGGCTTCATCTTTGGACATAGACTTGATCACCACGGGAATGTTCTCTCTTATTTTCTCATTCACGATTTGTTGAACGGCATCGATTTCTTCGTCTGTCATTTTTGCGAAATGAGAAAAGTCAAAACGGAGTTGTTCGTCATTCACCATGCTGCCTTTTTGTGCAACATGTTTGCCGAGTACCTGACGAAGCGCGGCATGCATGAGGTGGGTGACGCTATGATGTACGCTGATGGATTTTCTTCTGCCATTGTGGATCGTGGCGGTCACATCACCTTGCATGTCATGAATCAATTGATCGGTGATGTGAATGATCAGGTCGTTTTCTTTTTTGGTATCTGTGATGTTGATCTGTCCGTTGTTGAGCGTGAGTATACCGGTATCACCTACTTGTCCGCCACTCTCAGCGTAAAAGGGTGTTTGCTTGAGTACGATTTGATAAAGTTCTTTGCCTTTGCCTTTTACTTTCCGATAGCGCAGGATTCGGGTTTGAATTTCAATGCTGTCGTATCCGGCAAAGCCTGTACTTTTCTCATCGGAGAGCACATGCCAATCTTCTGTATCCAAGGCTGTTGCGGCGCGGCTGCGGTCTTTCTGGAGTTTCATCTCATTGTCAAATCCGCTTTCATCCACACCTAAATTATTTTCCTGCGCGATGAGTCGCGTAAGATCAATGGGAAATCCAAAAGTGTCCAGCAATTCGAAAGCATCCTTGCCTGAAATTTGTCCGGCGACTTGCGACGCTTGGATGATGCCGTCAATTTTTTTCAAACCTTTATCGAGCGTTCGGAGGAAAGCTTCCTCTTCTTCTCTGATGACTTTGGCTACAAAGTCTTGTTGGCTGATGAGCTCGGGGAATACGGTCTCGAATTGTTTCGCCAATACAGGTACGAGTTGATGTAGCAATGGTGTTTTGTAATCCAGGTAGGAGTAGTAGTATCTGACGGCACGCCTGAGAATTCTTCTGATGACATAACCGGCTCCGGTATTGGAAGGTAATTGTCCGTCGGCAATGGTAAAAGAGATGGCGCGGATATGGTCGGAGAGCACCCGGAATGAAATACTTGGTTTGTCATCCTTGGCGGTGTATTGTTTTCCGGTGATTTTCTCGATGGTTTGAATGGTGCCACTGAATACATCCGTGTCGTAATTGCTTTGTTTGTTTTGCAAAACGCGCACCAACCTTTCGAAGCCCATGCCGGTGTCTACGTGTCTTGCGGGCAAAGGTTCGAGCGAGCCGTCTTTTTTTCGGTTGTACTGGATGAATACGTTATTCCAGATTTCAATCACTTGCGGATGGTCTTTATTGACCAATGTTCTCCCAGGAATTTTTGTCCGTTCTTCCTCCGATCTGCAATCCACATGGATTTCTGTACAAGGGCCACAAGGACCGGTGTCGCCCATTTCCCAGAAATTGTCTTTTTTGTTGCCGTAAACGATGCGGTCTTCAGCAACAAGTTTTTTCCATTCTTCAAGAGCGATGGATGAGGCTGGAATATTTTCGGAAGCATCGCCTTCGAAAACGGTCACATAAAGCCGGCTCTTATCTATTTTATAAACTTCAGTCAGCAATTCCCAGCTCCAGGAGATGGCTTCTGCTTTGAAATAGCCTGCGGATGGATTTTCAGGATCTCCGAAACTCCAATTACCCAGCATTTCAAACATGGTATGATGGTAGGTATCCACACCTACTTCTTCAAGATCGTTGTGTTTGCCACTGACGCGCAGACATTTCTGCGTATCGGCAACCCTGTTGAAAGGTGCTTTTTTATTACCCAGAAAATAATCCTTGAACTGGTTCATGCCTGCGTTGGTGAAAAGCAGGGTAGGATCGTTTTTCACCACGATGGGTGCGGATGAAACGATTTCGTGTTGTTTGGATTTAAAGAAATCCAGAAAGTGCTGACGGATCTCGGCTGCGGTCATCATGTAATAGCTTTGTGTCGATCTAAATTGTAAAATATAGGGGTATATTTGCGAAACTTCGGTTTTTACGCCCTTTTGCAGGGGTGCAATTTAATGATTAACGTTGAGTTTTCAGCGTTTCGGATCATAGATTGGATGCCATGAAGAAAATCAAATATTTCTACAACACACACACGCTCAGGTATGAGAAGCTGATTACACCGATCAGGGTGAAGTTGTTGCGTGGTTTCGGCATCTTGTCGGGTTTGATTGTGGGATCTTTCATCGTGATCAACCTATACCTGAAGTTTGTGCCTCAGCCAAAAATAATCGAGACCAACAAGAAATATGAGCTGCTGGAGGAAAATTACAAATTATTGCAAAAGCAGGCCAGTGAATTGGAGACACAGCTGACCGCATTGGAAAAGCGTGACAATGAGGTATACAGGTCTATATTCGAGGCCAATCCTGTGCCAGACAGTGCCCGGATCAAAGCCATACAGAAACAAAAAGAGTATGAGGTATTACAAGGTATGGATGAAGATCAGATGAGTAAGGATATTGCTGCAAGGCTCAACAATATCAGTGCAAGAATCACTTTTCAAGCCAGGAGCTATGAGAGCATCACACAGCTCATCAAAAATCAGGATGTAAAACTGGCGTGCATGCCTGCGATTCAGCCGGTAAGCAATAAGCAGCTCAATCGTGTGGCCAGTGGTTTTGGCTCACGAATCGACCCTGTTTATGGAACCGTTAAGATGCACAAAGGGCTAGACTTTGCTGCTCCCCAGGGTACACCCATCTATGCCACCGGAGATGGCAAGGTAATCACCACAGGCAGACAAGAGGGAGGCTATGGCAATCACGTCATCATCAATCACGGTTATGGCTATCAAACGCTTTATGGTCACATGGTCAAAATCAAAGCTGTTATTGGCCAACGTGTGAAAAGAGGAGAGGTCATCGGATGGGTAGGTAGTACAGGTAAAAGTACGGGGCCACACTGCCATTATGAGGTACATATCAATGGCGGTGCTGTGAATCCGGTTTACTTCTTCTACAACGATCTGAATGCTGAGCAATATGATCAACTGTTGAAGATCGCTTCCAGCGGAAGTGCCAAGAGTTTTGATTAACTTTATATCCTCTCAAAAAATAACCATGGGACTGAAACAAACTTCATTATTTGATTTTGATTTTCCGGAAACGCCAATAAAGCAGGATAAGAAAAAGCTGTCTCCGCCCAAAGAGGTTTTTGAAGCCGTTCATGAGCCTGTAGAAGTTGATGTCAGGGCTGTGGCCGCAGTGGTTGAAAAAAATGTGAAGCTGAAGGCCGCATCCACGGAAAAAAAATCAACACGTGGCAGGATGAAAATCAGTGATATGGCTGCAACTGCAGAGTTGATCAGCATTCCCGATGACGAGGAACTTTTTTCCAAAAGTTATTACAGTATAGGTGTCGTATCGGAAATGTTCAAAGTAAACCATTCACTTTTACGTTTCTGGGAAAATGAATTCGACATTCTCAAACCAAGAAAAAACGGTAAAGGCGACAGACTGTTTCGTCCTGAAGATGTCAAAAATCTTCGCCTGATTTACCATCTTTTACGCGAAAGAAAATACACAATAGAAGGCGCCAAAGATTTTCTGAAAAAGAGCAAACATGCCGAAAAAAAATACGAACTCATCGCTTCGATGAAAGACCTGCGTAACTTCCTGCTTCAATTAAAAGCTGAAATCTGATGAGACGGCCGATTGTCAAGTTTTCTTTTACTTTTTATTTTATACTGCAGATGAATCTTTTTGCCAACGCGCAAATAGCTTATGAAAAGCTACCGGATGCCGAGCACCCCGGCGGTCTCATTTTCAAAGGATACATCAACAAATACACCTTGATCAACGAATCCACATTCACGTGGTATGCGCAGTCTCAAAATACCTATCAGCCCGACGTTGCAATGATTGCGGGATTTGAAAAAGCTAAGCAGATGGGATTTCAATTTGTTTTGTTTGGCGGCACGTGGTGTGATGATACACAATTTATTTTGCCCCGATTCTTTAAAATCCTCGACCAATCAGGATTCCCCGATGAGGCCGTTTCTCTTTTCGGCGTAGACAGATCCAAAAAAACACTGGGTCATATCGCTGCAGCTTTTCAAATCAGCAGAGTGCCTGTTATCATCATCATGAAAGAAGGTAAAGAAGTGGGTAGAGTGGTGGAATATGGCACAACGGGAAAATGGGACAATGAGGTGCTTGAGCTGATCAAATAATCGCTGTTTTCACCTGACTGGTTTGGCTGTCCATACCAATGATTGTAATGTTTTTTGTATGGGCTGCAAGTTTGACTCCTGTTATTTCAATTATTTCCTTGAGCTTAAGGCTGATCTCTTGTTTGATTTGTTGGAAATCTTCCTGTTTGATATTGGGCGTAAAATACTCGATAAATAAAGTGATGCTGTTATGACTGAATTCGGCAATGAAAATTTGCTGATTTAGGAGGAGCGGGTTTTGGCTAAGGGTATTTTTTAGATTTTCAATCAACTCTTGAATGGCAGCATTGCTATTGGACAGATCGAGCTGTATGCTTATTTCGGCTCTTCGTGAAGTTCTCATACTCCAATTGTCTACGACGCTGTCTACCATTTGTTTATTTGGAACGGTAATCAGCGTTTGGTCATTGGTGCGGATTCTGGTACTTCT
>Ga0315899_10002704_pt1 | contig 19495 bp, 17 predicted proteins | sample LakEriMetagenome_2_FD_203518 | JGI IMG/M metagenome (GOLD analysis project Ga0315899, IMG submission 203518) | Freshwater fungal communities from buoy surface, Lake Erie, Ohio, United States - Buoy 4 MA112 | ecosystem: Environmental > Aquatic > Freshwater > Lake | place: USA: Lake Erie, Ohio... | reverse complement strand
CCGGCACCGCCGCGACGAGCGCAGCAGCGAGCAGAGGAAGCAGGTGGCGTGGGGGACGGATCACGGAATCGTGGCTGGGGGGAACAGGGCAAGGAGCGCGCCTGCCAGAGTCAGGCGCATCCGTGAAGGTATTCACGAGGGCAGACGACCGCCAGAGACGGCCGTCACAGGCGTGGTAAGGGGATCGACGTTGTCGGTGTCTTAGTGATAAGATAGTTTAACCGACAGCTGATGGCTGATAGCTGAAAGCTCCCCCGGCAGATCACGCGATCGGCGGGGGGAGCTTTCAGTCGTCGGTCCTCAGCTTCCGGCCCAACTTCCGGCCCCTACCGAATCCCCACCACCTTGTGGGTCTGCACGCTCAGGCGCCACCGGGGATTGGCCAAGCAGTACTCCAGCGCCGCCCGGGTATTGGCCGCTACGTCGGGGCCGTCCATGGGCTGGAGCAGGAAGTGCCGGAAGGCCATTCCCTCGAACCGCTCGGGCATCGCCAGCGGCTGCGGGTACACCAGCTTGAGCTCGTCCCCGCGCGTGAGCACCACGGGGGCATCGGCCTTGGGGCTCACGCAGATCCAGTCGAGGCCGGGGACGGCCGGTCGGGTGCCGTTGGTCTCCACCGCCACCTCGAACCCTGCCGCGTGCAGGGCCGCCACCGCGGCCTCGTCGAGCTGCAGCAATGGCTCCCCGCCGGTGCACACCACGAGGGGGCGCACCCCGGCCGGCGTTTCCGCCGGCCACCGGCGCTTCACGAACGCGGCCAGGTCCGCCGCCGTCGCGAACTTGCCGCCGTCTGGACCGACGCCCACGAAGTCGGTGTCGCAGAAGGTGCATACGGCCTTCTCCCGATCGGCCTCACGCCCCGTCCACAGATTGCACCCCGAGAAACGGCAGAACACGGCGGCCCGGCCCGCATTGAGCCCCTCACCCTGCAGCGTGTAGAAGCACTCCTTGACCGTGTACGCCACGTTCAGCCCGCGTAGGCGATGGGGTCGCGCGCGCCAGCCTCGGCGAAGCCACGCAGGCGCAACTGGCAGGCGTCGCAGTGCGCGCACGCCGTACCGTCCGGCGCCGGATCGTAGCAACTGGTGGTGAGGCTGTAGTCCACGCCGAGTTCGGTGCCCAGCGCCACGATCTGCGCCTTGGTGAGATGCTGCAGCGGCGCATGAATGCGCAGCCGATGCGCCCCCTGCACGCCGGCCGCGGTGGCCAGGTTGGCCATCTGCTCGAACGCGGCAACGTATTCCGGGCGGCAGTCGGGGTAGCCCGAGTAATCGAGGGCGTTCACGCCAATGAAGATGGCGTCGGCGCCCAGCACCTCCGCCCACGCCAGCGCAAATGACAGAAAGATCGTGTTCCGCGCCGGCACGTAGGTGACCGGGATCTCGTCGGCCGCGTGGTCCACGTCCCGATCCTTGGGCACCTCCACGTCCGACGTGAGCGCCGACCCGCCCCACTGCCGCAGGTCGATGTCCACGACGACATGTTTCGCCACGCCCACCGCACTGGCCACGCGGCGAGCCGCCTCGATTTCCACGGAGTGCCGCTGGCCGTACCGGAAAGTCATGGCATGCGGCGTGTACCCCTCGCGCTTCGCCACGGCGAGGACGGTCGTGCTGTCGAGTCCTCCGGAAAGGAGGACGACGGCAGGCTTGCCGGCCGCCGGGCCTGAGTTCGGTTCACCGGTCATATCGGGCGAAAACTAAACGGATACCGGGCCACGTACGGAGCTCGACACCGCACGCACCGGCCGACTGCCATTTCATTTCGCAACCGGCGATGCTTCCGCATGCTCGATTGGCTCGCTGAACCGCAGGCGTGGATTTCCCTGCTGACTCTCTCGGTGCTCGAGATCGTCCTCGGCATCGACAACATCATCTTCATCTCGATCCTTTCCGGTAAACTGAGCGCCGAGGATCAGCCGAAGGCTCGCTCGTTCGGGCTTGCCGGTGCGTTCGTCACCCGCGTGCTGCTGTTGCTGTCCATCACGTGGGTCATGCAACTCACGCGGCCGCTGTTCTCGCTGCTGTCGCACGCCGTGTCGGGCCGGGATCTGATTCTTCTGGTCGGTGGTCTCTTCCTCATCGGAAAGGCCACCATGGAGATTCACCACAAGCTCGAAGGGCCGGACGCCGAGGCGGAGCAGGCGGCCCGCGCCGGCCGGTCGCTCTGGACTACGGTCGCGCAGATCATGGTGCTCGACATCGTGTTCTCGCTCGATTCGGTCATCACCGCCGTGGGCATGGCCGACGACGTGAGCATCATGATCCTCGCCAATGTGGTGGCGTTGTGCGTGATGCTCGTCGCCGCCAAGCCTATCGGCGACTTCGTGGACCGTCACCCCACCGTGAAGATGCTGGCGCTCGCCTTCCTCGTACTCATCGGCACGAATCTGGTGGCCGAGGGGATGGGGCAGCACATCTCGAAGGGATACACGTACGCCGCCATGGCATTCTCGGTGGTTGTCGAGATGCTGAACATCAAGGCCAAGGGGAAGCAGGATACGGGCGGGGCAGGGGCCGCGGGCTGAGCGCCGAAAGTTGCTCACTGAAAGTTGAGGGCTGAACACTCCCCTGAAGATCACGTGGTCTTCAGAGGAGGTTTCAGCTGTCGGCTCTCCGCCGTCAGTCCCATTCCTGGAAAGGCACGGATGTTTGTCCTCTTTCGGGGACGCCTTCGCGGTGCATGCTTCATGCAAGTCGCAATACGACAATGACTTGCAAAAACCCGCATATCTGGCCCGCCCCCTGCGAATTCCCGTGACGTCACCAACTGGAGCAGTCCATGATGTCCTCGTTCGCTCGCCCGCTTGCTGCCGCCGCCGCTGTTCTGACGCTCACCGCCACTACGGCGCAAGCCCAAACCGGGGTCGGGGCCCATCTCACGCCGTACGCGGGCTATCTCGTCACCGGCAACTGGTACGACGGCCCGGTGGGCACGAGCATCGCCACCACGAATGCGCCCATGATCGGCGCGCAGGGTGCGATTCCCCTCACGAAGGGCGTGAGCCTCGTGGGCAATCTCGCCTACGCCTCGGGTGAGCTTCGCATAGGGTTACCACTGGTAGGTGGTTTCAACGTGGGGTCCGCAAACACGTGGCTCTACGACGCGGGGCTCGAACTTGGCGGGCTGGCAGGCCGTTCCACCGGTATCGCCCCGTTCGTCCAGGGCGGCATCGGCGGGATGACCAACGACATCGAAGCGAGCGTACTCCAAATCCGCGCCTCGAACGTTGCCTATACCGCCGGGGTAGGGGTGGATGTGGGCGTGTCCGAGGCGTTGGCGCTGCGGGTTCAGGCCAAGGACTGGATCGGCCGCTTCAACACCGAGGACGCCGTCGGCTTCCGGGCCGAGGGCAATCTTGCGCACAACTGGGCCCTCACGGCGGGCGTGAAGCTGCGGTTCTGATGCCGCGCTCCGCGGGCACGCTACCGTGTGAGGCGTCGGACGATAGGTTGCAGCGTCGGGCCGCATGGCCCGTCGCCACTTTTCGGACAGCATACGTGGATCAGCTCGTGACTCAGTCCGTCGGTCAGTTCGCGTCAATGATGCGTGGTACCCGCGTGACCGCCGCAGCGGTCGCCCTGATGGTGGCAGGCGGTCTCCTGCCGCATGCGCTCCCGGCGCAGAACGGGGCGGCCGGCGCCGCGAGTGCGTCGCCCCTCGACACGAATCGCCTCGCCGCCTCGCGGGATCCGCTGCGCGGCAACACCAACAGTCTCAGCGCGCTTGGCTCGTCGGCGCGCGGACAACAGGAAGCGTTCGAGCGCAATCACCGCCTCGGCCTGCGTTTCTACAACGGCGGTGCCGACGCCTCATGCGAAGTACCGCTGGGGCGCATTTGCTACTGGAACAACAACGGCGACGTGCCGCCGCCGACCGAGCGCGCCGACGCGAAGCTCGAGCGCGAACAGCTGCTCGACCTGCTTGGGCGGGCCCAGGCCGCCGACCCCAAGGACGACTGGGTGAGCGGCATGCGCGTGCGCTACGCGGTGGAAGGCGGTTTCGCCGATGTGGCGCTCGAAGCGGCGCGCGCTTGTGGCGGCACCGAGTGGTGGTGCCAGGCTCTGCGGGGCCTCGCGTTGCACAATCTCAATCAGCATGTGGCGAGTTCGCAGGCGTTCGATCGCGCCCTCGCGGCGATGCCCACCGAGCAGCGGTGCGCGTGGAGCGACATCACCATGTGGCTCGACCCGGTGCAGCACGAGCCATACAAGGCGCTTGGGTGCGACGGATGGCAGGCGCGTAACGAGCGCGTGTTCCGGCTCGCGCAGCCGCTCTGGATGCTGCCGGGCAACGATGTCCGCAACGAACTCTTCGCGCGGCGCACCCTGTCGCGCGTGCATTCGCTGGGACGCATTCCGTACGACCTGCAGTGGGGTGACGACCTGCTCGAGTCGCAGGTGCGCTACGGGTGGCCCACCGCATGGTCGGTGCAGAACGGGGGCGTGGCCGATCCGCGTCCGCCGCAGGTAATCGGGCACGAGCCCACGCCCAGCTACGACTTCATGCCCACGGTGGAAGCCATCGAGAACCCGCTGTCGGCGCAGGCCGACGACTGGGATCCCAAGCGCAAGAAGGCGCGCATGCGCTACAGCACGCGCTACGGGAACGGCTATGGCAGGCTGCCGTATCAGTTCGCACGCTTCCGTCGCGGTGATACCACGCTGCTCGCCGGGGGCTATCGCCTCATGCGCGAGCTCGAGATGGGGCGCGCGCCCTACACGGCCGGGCTCACGCTCGATCGGCTCGACGCCAGCCCGGCGCGCACGGTGACCAAGGACAGCGCGGGGGCGAACGGGGCCCTGCTGGTGCCGTTTCTGGCGCCGACGATCGCCAGCCTCGAAGTGCTCGCGCCGGTGGGCAAGCGCGCGGCCCGCGTGCGTACGGTGGTGCAGCCGCTGCCGGCCGACACGCGGCTCTCCGATTACCTGCTGCTGCAGCGTGGTGACGCATCGCCCACGCCGAGTCTCGAGCGTAATGCCGGCCAGGCGTACGGCTCACTCGAAATCGAGGGTGGTACCCAGATTGGCATTTACTGGGAGATGTACCGTCAGGCCACGCCGACCTCGCCGTTGCAGGTATCGCTGCGCGCCACGCGGCTCGGCGCGAGCTTCATGCAGAAGTTCGGGGCCTCCATCGGACTGTCCAAGGCGCTCACGCCCGTCTCCATCCGGTACAACGACAACGGTCGCCCCGACGGCGGCGCGGGGCGCAGCCTCACGCTCAACTTCCCCAGCGTCCCGCCCGGCGACTACCAGCTCACGCTGATGGTGAGCGGGGCCGGCGTGACGGATTCCACCACGCAAACCATCAAGGTCCGTCCGAAGCGCTGACGACCCGTCGGCGCACGACGAACGAACACGGGGCGCTTCAGCGATGCTGAGGCGCCCCGTTGTCCGTGCAGCGAGGTGTCGCGCGAGAACGAAACGAGCCGCTATCGTCGAACCACCAGCACGCCCACCGCGCTCCCGAACTCGTCGTTCCCGATGGGGAGCCCCGGCGGCGCGATCCACTGTCCGCCGTCGGCACGCACGGCCAGACGATGGGCTCCCGGCGGGAGTTTGAGTTCGGCGCGCCAGCGTCCGCTCGTGAGACGGCGCATGCGCGTGATGCTCCACTGCGTGGCGTCGCCCATGAGTTCCACCGATTCGGCACGTGGGGCATCGACGAGCAGTACGATACGCAGCGTGTCGCGTACGAGTGCCATGCCGGCGGCGTCGCTGTCCGGCGCCTCGGCCTGCGCGCGTTCGATCGACAGGCTGTCCACCGTGCCGAGGGTACGCGTTTCGAAGGCCAAAATGCCGGTCGGCGTGCCGTCCCCGTCACGCCACGGCAGCCGCGAGAGTCGCACGCCGAGCGCCACCACGGGGGAGAAGCGCGCAGCGGAATGGTCACGCAGTTCATCGCGCAGCATGGACCCTTGCAGCGTGGCGGCATTGCTCGCCGCCGCGCCGACCAGCGACAGCCACCCGGTGATGGGCTGGACGATCGCCAGCGAGGTCACCGTGGGTACCGGCTGCGGCTTGGGGGCGAGCGCGTCGCTGCTCAGCCAGCTCGCCATAGGGGCGGTGACCGACACGAGCCACTGCGTCTGTCCGGTATTGAAGCCCACCGAGGCGATGCCGGTGGCAAGATCGCGACGCTGGACGGTGCGCAGCGAACTGCTGAGCACCTGGCCCGCGTTGCTTGGTACGTTGGCCGGCACGCGCGGCACGTCCACGCTCATCGTTTGGGTGGTCACGCGCGACGCGCGCTCGTACGACATCCCGACGGCGAACTCGATACCGGCATACGTGGTGACGAGTCCCGCTTCGGCGCGCGCGAGCTGGCCGGCATCGATGCGGCGCGTGACGGTGGTGTCGGTGAGCGACGGTGACGAGGCGAGCATGGTGCCCCCCATCATGGCGGGCAACGCGTTGTCACCGTACAGGCGTGACGCCGGCGTGCCGTTCTGGGCCGACCGGCCGTAGCTGACGGCGCTCCAGAGGCGGTTCTCGCCCACACGGCTGCGCGCCCGGAGGGTGAGCAGCCCCTGCGACTGGGCGACCCCCGTTACGCCGTCCTCGATGCGGAGATTGCCGCTGGCGAGCGCGGCGAGCTGCACGCGCCCGATACGCCCCACCGCCTGCGTGGCGCCCAGCCACACATCGTTGCGCTGCGCCATCGTGTTGCCGTTGCCGTCGGGGAGCGATGCAATGCCCAGCACCGAGAACGTCGGGGCGTCGGTGACCGGGCCGATCGTGGCCGCCGGGGCGATGGGGGCGTCACCGCGTACTTGCGCCCGCAACGGCGCGGGTGCCACTGCCATGAGGGTGAGCGCACACGGCCACATGTACGGCAGGCTCCGCCCGCCACTCGGAACGGAGTGGCGGCGCGACGCGCGGGTGTTACGGCAGCGAAGCGTCACGGGTCAGGCGGGCGGACCGGTTTGCGGTCGGGAGAGATGGGCGCCGCCAGGACCGGCATCGCCCTCGTGCTTTTAACGTAGCGATCGAGGGCGTTGAGAGCCATGCCGGGCCCCCGTTGGGCGTTCTTGGCGACGGTGGCCTGCAATCCCAGCAGGACGTCGTCGGAACGTGGGGTGCGGGCCAGGATCGCCACGGCGTCCTGCGCGTTGGGAATGGGCACGCCGCGTCGGACGAGGTCGGTGAGCACTACCAGCGGTACCACCACCGACTCCCGGCCGCGACTGGTGCGCATCAGTTCCACGGCCCGCTCATCGAGCCCGGCCCGGAGCGCGATTGCGGCCGCTTCGAGTTCGTCCTCGTGGCTCCGCTCTCCCAGGGCACGCTTGGCCTGATGAAGCGCCGCGGCATGCTCGCGCACCACCCGGACGATGCGCTCACTCGGGATGCGCCGGGCGGCGCCTTCGAGGGCGCGATTGACGAGTGGTCGGACCGGGAGCCCCAGTTCGAGGGCATCGTCGAACAGGCCGCGCAGGGCGGTCGCCGTGAGCGAGTCGAAACGACCGGCGTCGAACGCCACCGGCGAACGATTGGCGGGGGCCGTGACGGTCGAGGGTGACCGCACGCTCGGTGCCTGCGTCGTGTCGCCGACGGGCACGGCGCCCACCACGGCGATCTGCGCGACGATCAGGAGCGTGGCGGAGAGGGTCACGGCGTGCCCTCACTGTTCACGACCACCGCGTTGGTGGGCCCGAAGCCCGCATCGGGCACCTGCGGGGCGAGCGGGTCCACCACCCAGCGCCGGCCGTCCACGACGAACGCGTATTCGTGGCGTCCTGGTTCGAGAGGTACGCGCGCCGACCACGTCCGCCCCGATTCCTCGCGCACCATGGGCGTGGCTTCGGTATCCCACCCGTTGAAGTCTCCCACGAGCGAAACCTCCCGGGCCGAGCCGGGCAGCGTGAATTCGAAGCGCACGGTGCCGCCCCGGTCCGCGCTTGTGCGGCCGGACAACGGTGCGGGGGCTTCCGAGCGCCACGGGCGCGTGAGCACGACCATGAACAGCGCGGCCGCCGCAGCGCCCCACCACCAGCGGGGGCGCATGCCGCGCCCATGGGGGGCGGCGACGTCGGCGGCCGGCGCGTGCATCGCGCCCGCCAGCACGGCGCGCACGACGCGATCGACGTGCGCCGCCTCGTGCGCCGGCGTGGCCGTGTACGACGCACGCAGCAGCGACGCGACCACGGTCGCGTGCGCATCGTCCAGATCGTCCGGACGCGGGAACCTCAGGTCGTCAGCGGCCATGGCGTCCCCTCATACCCCGCGATCCTTCATTTCGGCCAGCAACGCCCGCAGCCGCTCGCTGCCGCGCTTGACGCGCATCTTGAGGGCCGATTCGCCGGCCCCGGTCATCGCCGACATCTCCGAGTACTCGAGCCCCTCGGCGTACTTGAGCAGCAAGGCTTCGCGCTGCAGCGCATCCAGCTGCGCGAGCGCCCGCACCACGGCCGCGTCCTCCATGCCCAGGGCAAGCCCCGGGGGCGGGGCGGCCGCCGATTCGATGGCGAGCTCGTCCTGAACAAAGCGCCTCGTCCGACGACCGCGGGACGTGAGGAAGTTGCGGCACTGATTCGTCAGGATGCGGAAGAGCCAGCCGCGAAACTGATCGCGTTCGTCATATCGGCCAATGGCCAGATACGCGCGCAGAAAGCTGTCCTGAACCACGTCCTCCGCATCTGCCCGCTCCCCCAGCATGTGGTATGCGAACCGCCAGCACGCATCGTAGTAGCGCGCGACGAGGGTCCCGAACGCATCCGGGTCGCCGGCACGGGTCCGGCCGACCAGCTCGGCGTCAGTCATCGGAGAACAACAACCGATCGTGGGAGTTCGTCACCTCGTCCCCGTTTCAGGGCGGGACCGGTCCCGCCCGACGTGGGGACGGGCGCTGCAGGGGAACGCGGGTCGCGCCCGCTCATCCCCCGAACTGCATCAGCGTCACGACGAGCATGAGCACCACGAACAGCGTGGTGGCCGTGCGGTTCACGCCACCCATGCGTCGCATCAATTCGATCCCCTCGCTGGCCGGCACGCCCTGCAGGCTCACCAGACGGCTCGCGGCGCGCGCGCGGCGGAACAGGAACCAGTTGGCTGTCCCGCCGCCGGCGAGACTCGACGACACGAACACGGCGATACTCATGAGCTGCAGCCATTCGTTTTCCGGCTTGGTCAGCTCCGCGACCGTCTGCGGTGTGTCGGAGCCCGTGAGCCAGCGGAACACGAAGCCCGGCACAAGGAAGAATACCGTGAATGGCACGTACAGTTTGCGGTAGAGAAACCACGCCGGCGGGAAGGCGATCGCCGCGGGCCAGTTCCACGTGGGCACGAAGCTCGGGTCCTCGAGGAAGGGCGCGAGTTTCCGGCGGTAGCTCGTCTCCCACTTGGGGCCGAAGTACGCCTGCATGCGTTCGTCGCTGAACTCGTCGCCCGGTGCGGCCCGGTGCGCCCAGCGTGGCAGCTCCGGCGCGTTGGCCGGCGGCGGCGCGTCGTTCGCGTCGCGGTCGTCGTGCAAGGGGTCGCGCGGGTCGTCGCTCTTCACGCCCCGCTCCGCGCGGCGGGCTGTTGCTGCGACAGACAGTGCAGGGTGCCCAGCCCCCACACGAGGTCCACGGCGTGAATGCCGACGATCTCGTGTTGTGGCATGAGGTCGGCCAGGATGTTGAGCGCCACGCGATCGTTGCGATCGTTGAACGTGGGCACGATGCACACGCCGTTGCCCACGTAGAAGTTGGCGTAACTCGCGGGGAGCCGCATGCCGTCCATGATCACCGCGCGCGGGAAGGGTAGGGTGACCACGTCGAGCGCCTTCCCCTGGGCATCGGTGGCGCGCTGCAACCGATGCAGATTGTCGAGCGACCGCGCATGGTTCTCGTCGTTCGCGTCCTCCTCGTGCGCGAGTACCACCACGCCCGGCGACACGAACCGGGCGATGTCGTCGATGTGCCCGTGCGTATCGTCACCCACGCACCCTTCGCCGAGCCAGATGGTGTTGGTGATGCCAAGGTACTCGCGGAACGCGCGCGCGTAGTCGGCACGCGAATACCCCGGGTTGCGCACCTGCACGTCGCTCAGCAGCCACTCTTCGGTTACGAGCAGCGAGCCCGCCCCATCGGTCTCGATACCGCCGCCTTCGAGAATGAGGGGCTCTCCGTTGTCGTGACGCACCGCATTGATTACGGGCAGGCCGCTGATCTCCGCCATGCGCGCCGGCACTTCGGCGTCGAGCGAGAAGTTGTCGTACTTGGCCCACGCATTGAAGCCCCAGCGCACGAGCGCGGCGCTTCCGTCGGCACGATGCACGCCGGTCGCACCGGAATCACGCAACCACACCCGGTCGGTGGGCTGGAGATGCAGGCGATACTGGAGCTCCTCGACCCCATGCAGCGTGAGGCACCCACGTGCCTCCTCGGCCACCCGTTCGTCGTGGCAGAGAATTTCCACGCGCTCGAAGCGCCCGAGCGCGCGCACGATCTCGGTGTACACCCACGGAATGGGCGCCAACTTGCCCGGCCAATCGGGCTCGTGATGCGGCCAGCCGATCCAGGTGGCGTCATGACGCTCCCACTCAGCGGGCATACGCAAGGCGTCGCTCACTTACTTCCCGAGCCAGCGGTTGAGGATCGGACCGTAGGCATCGATGCGACGGTCACGCAGGAACGGCCAGTTGCGGCGGGTCTCCTCGATGAGGCCGAGGTCGCACGTCGCCGTGAGAATGGCGGACTCGGTGCCGGCCTGCGCGAGGTAGCGGCCAAACGGATCGCAGATGAACGACTGCCCGAAGAACTCGAGACCGTCGGTGCCGGCCTCGGGCTCGTGGCCCACGCGATTCGGCGCCGCCACGAACACGCCGTTGGCGATCGCGTGCGCGCGCTGCGCCGTACGCCACGCGTCCACCTGTGCGTCGCCGAAAGTGGCCTTTTCCGCGGGATGCCATCCGATGGCCGTGGGATAAAACAGGATCTGCGCACCGAGCAGCGCGGTGATGCGCGCGCCCTCGGGGTACCACTGATCCCAGCAGATGAGCACCCCGATGTCGGCATACTTGGTGCGCCACACGCGGAAGCCGTTGTACCCGGGATGCGTGTCGCTCCGCTGATCGCCCGTCACGTCACCGGGGGCGAAGTAGTACTTCTCTTCGAACAGCGGGTCGTGCGGGATGTGCATCTTGCGATACGTCCCCAGCACGCTGCCGTCGGCGTCGATGACGGTGGCCGAGTTGCGGTAGAGCCCGGCAGCTTCCTTCTCGTAGTACGGCACCACGATGACAACCGCGAGTTCTTTCGCGAGCGCCTGGAAGGTGTGCACGATGGGCCCGTCGGTCGCCTGCGCGATATCGAAGCGCTCGGGCTTAACCGACTTGCAGAAGTACGGGGCGTTGAAGAGCTCCTGCAGGCAGATGATCTGGGCGCCCCTGGCAGCCGCGTCGCGTACCCGCGCCACAGCCTTGGTGACGTTCGCCTCCAGATCATCGGACGCCGTGTCCTGCACGATGCCGATGGTGACGATGTTGGCCATACGGAGAATTTAGTCGATTCGGCGAGCGGGTAGGCCGAAACCGTTCAGGCCTTCTCTCGCTGGCGTTTGGTGATCGGCCTCTCCGGCTCCAGCAGCGGCTGCAGATAGGCGAGCAGGATGCGCCGGAGATCGTCCACGAGCGCCTTCTTGTCGGCGGCGTGGGCGCGGGCGCGTTGCGCCAGTACCGACTGGCCCACGTTGGCGGCCACGAGCGCGGCCCGGCGGCGGTCGCGGGTGGCGAGCCGCGGATTGCGGGCGGCAAAGAGCACATCGAGCCGGTCGACGAAGGAGTCGAACAGCTGGTTGCGCAGGCGGGCCGGCGCCGAGCGGGTGTCGTCCACGGGGCCGTCGGGGCTGGCGAAGACGCGACGGAAGGCCGGATTGCGGTCGTGAAACTCGGCCAGCGGCTTTACGATGCGGTCGATCAGCCGTTCGAGCGGCAGGTCGTGCGCATCGAGGGGGAAGGCGCGCTCGTGAATGGCGCGCATCTCGTCGGCGTAACGCAGGGCGAGCGCGGCAAGCACGGCATCGCGATTGGGAAAAAACTGGTACAGCGAGCCTTTCGCCGTGCGGGCCTGTGCGGCGATGGCCTCGGCCGTCGCGGCCACGAGCCCCTGTTCGGCGATCACCGTCGCGGCCGCATCGAGCAGCAGCTCCACGCGCTTCTGTCCGCGCGACTGCCGAGGTCGCCGCCGGAAGGCATCGCTCTCACTGCCCGGAGACGGCTCTGCCGTCATGATGGCGTCGGCGACCTGGGGTGACAGGGCAGCCGGCACGGAGGGCGCGGCCGGAGCGGAGCGGCGGGGGGGCATGCGTCACGATATGCCTGCGGGCGGGCAATGACAACACGACGGGAGCGTCAACAGCCTGAACGCCGGTCAGCCGCGCACCAGCACCGCCACCACGTCCATCACGTTGGTGCCCGTCGGCCCCGTGCGGAGCAGCGCCTCCGCCGCATCGAGCGAGTACCACGAGCGCCCCGTGACCAGATCCTCCTCGGGGGTGCGCATCCCGCGCCGGGCGAGCGCCGGAACGGCGGCATCCACGATGGCCCCCGCCGCATCGGTCGGGCCGTCGCGGCCGTCCGTACCGCCGGCGAGCACCATCACCCGCCACGCGTGCCGTTCACCGCGCACCGCCGCCTGCTCGAGCGCGAGCGCGGCCGACAGCGCGAGCACCTGCATGCGCCCTCCGCGGAGAGGTTCATCGGCGACAGCCGGCGGACGCGGCGTGTTCGCCGTGTCGATCATGAGGGGCGACCATTCGGCTACCTCCAGTCTGGCGTCTTCGGCGCGACGGGCGTCGTCCTCTTCGCTTGCCAGCAAGGCGCGGTCGATCGTCTCGCGCAGATGAACCACCGGCTCGCCGCCGCAGACGAGCAGCGCCGATTCGCCGGCCGGCAGGGTGCGGGCGATGGTGAGGGCGCGCCGCGCGAGGTAATCGCCAAGCGTGGCCGCTTCGCCCTCGAGGGGTTGCGATTCCACCTGCACCGTGGTGATGGCCGCCTGTCGCGCGGCCGCGGCGAGCGCGTTCACGGCATCGGCATTCCGTGCGACCAGCGTGTAGTGCACACGGGCGAATGCGTCGTGCGTTGCCGGTGCCACGGCGGGCGGCGCGCCATCGCCGGCGAGTCCGAGCACCATCGCCATCGAGCGCTGCAGTCGCGACCGCATGTCGTGTGCATCGAGCAGCGCGAGGAACGTCGCGTCGTCGAGCGGATCGGGAGAGCAGGGCCCCGAACCGATCACGCTCGGATCATCGCCGATCACGTCGCTGATCGCGAAGGTGGCAATGCGGCGGGCGCCATGCGCCGCGAGCGCGGTCGCGAGGCGCCCCGCACCAAAGCGCAGTACGCGACGGCGGATGGCGTTCATCTCGTGGATGGCGAGCCCACTCTCCAACAGCGTTTGCGCGAGATTGGCGAGTACGGCCTGCGCCGCTTCGGCCGATCCGACGGCCTGCGACAGCGCCGGAATGGGTGCAGCGCACAGCGCGGTCGTGCCCCCGGACAGCAGCACAAGGGCGATGGCATCGGGCTCCATCCCGTGCAGCACGTCCTCGATGGCTTCGGCTGCCGCAAGCGAACGCGGCCCCGGCACCGGATGGTCACCCTGCACCACCCGCAGCAGCTCCGCCACCGGCAGGTGAGGCCATTCGCGCACCGCCGGCTCGTGGGCACACACGACGACGCCCCCGGCCACGGGGGTGCCCTGGCCGGAGAGCGCGGCATAGGCGCCGGCGGCCATCGCGGGCGCCGCCTTGCCCAGAGCGAACAGGTATACCGGCAGGTCGGGCGACGGCGGCAACGCCTGCGCCTCCCACCAGGCCAGGACCGCATCCCGGGTCCGTTCATATGGCGCCGCGCCCTGCACCGCAGCCTCGTGAAGGGCGGCGAGCAGGGCGCGGGGGTCGGACAACGATGACACGAAGAGACTGGACGCCGTGCGGCTTACTTGGTGCCGGCGGCCTTGCCGATCGCGCTGCCGAGGTCCGTGTAGGCGTCAGCCGACATCTGGTTGAAGGGCGTCGTGATGTAGGCGATACGCCCCTGCGGATCGATCACGTACAGGTGACGCTTGTGGTAGCCGGTGCCCGCGTTGGCGCCGTACGCCACGCCCACCTTGCGCTCTGTATCGGCGGCGAAGCGGAACGGGAACTTCGCGTCGGTCGCCCACGAGATGAGCGCGGTATCGGGATCGATGCTCACGCCGATGAGCGTGACCTTCTTGCCGCCCTGGAACACGTCGGCGTACTTGTCGCGATACGACTCCATCTGCACGGTGCAGCCGCTCGTGCGGGCCTTCGGGAAGAAGGCGAGCACCACGGTTTCCCCCTTGTGCTCGGAAAGCTTGAAGGGCTTGGCATCGACGCCCTTGGCGGTCACGGTCGTGACGGTGAAGTCGGGCGCGGCATCGCCCACCTTGAGCGCCGTCTGGGCGCCGGCGAACGCAGGCACGGTGGCGATGGCAGTGGCCAGCACGGCCACGCGCGACACGACACGCGAACGGAAGGACATCGGAACTCCTGAAGTTGGTTCAAGCCGGAAAGGACCAGCGGGAAGGCTACCGCCGTGGGACGGTTGTTGTCCACGTGGGGGACCCGCGGAGTATCCATTTCCGGAACGCCCCGTTGCCCTCACGGCAGGACAACGAGTGCCCGGAATCCGTGGTTTCCGTCGCGGCCCGCGGGGCTGACCGGCAACCTTTCAAAGGGTCGTGGTGTCAGAGGTAGTACAGGGGGAGTACCGCAGCAGGTCCGGCCGCTTCGTGGAGGGGTGCCGGATAACGTCAGACCCGGGACGACCGAACGCGTGGGGGCGTGGTCGTGCCGGGTCTGTCCCTTTTTCGACAGCTGAGCGGTGAGAGAGAAGCGTTGAGTTGGGCGCGTGAGAACGCAGCTCGGACAGCAGTGAGAATGAGGGTTCTCGCGGGGAGCGGTGATGGAACGACGCTCGACTCTCACGCGATGACGCGTAGGGCGCCAGCTCGTACGTTCACGTCCAGCGTTGCCCCCCGCGCCTCGTACCGCTCCCCGTCCGCTTCGAACACTAGTGGTCGTTCGCTCGTGACCGTCCACGCGCTCCCACGCTCGTGCGTGACGCTCGGGTGGGTGAGATGCGTGCCGCGGATCGCTCGGAAGAACACCCACGGACGCGCGCGCGGTGACAACGCGGTGATATCCACCAGATCCAGTAGACCGTCGTCGAGCTGCGCCTGTGGTGCGATGCGGAACGTGCTGCCGAAGGTGCCGCCGTTGGCGAACACGGTGAGCAGGTGCCGCGGTGCGGAGCGCTGACCATCGCGGCGCGTCCAGCTGGCGGCATAACCGGCATAGCCCAGCAGCGCGCGCAGTGCGGTGATCACGTAGGCGGCGGTACCACGCAGCCGGGTGACCCGTTGCATGCGCTCGAGGACTTCCACGTCGAAGCCCAGCCCCGCCGCGTTCACGAAGGGGACGCCGTCGATTTCCCCAACATCCACGACACGCGTGACTCCGGCGGCAATGCGCGCCGCCATCGCCGTGACGTCGTGTGACGGCGTCTGAAGCGATTTCACCCAATCGTTTCCGGTGCCGGCGGCGACGACGGCAAGCGGTATCTCGGGAGCGCCGGCGGTCGCGGTATCGAGCAGCCCCCGTGCGGCATGGTGTACGGAGCCGTCGCCGCCCACGACCACTACAACGCGCGCACCATCCGCCACCGCCTGCCGGGCGCAGCGGCGCTCGTCGCCGGCGCCCTCCGTTTCGTAGCGGCGTACGTTGCCGACACCGCGCAGTGCGCGCTCGGCGACGATCGCCCGGGCCCGGGCCCGACCGCGCCCAGCGAACGGATTCACGATGAGGGCAATCACCTGTTCTCGCGTGAGGGAGTTGGTGCCGTGTGATCGTGATGGTGGGCACCACCACCGGCACGGGTTTGTCGCAGAGGGTGCGTCAGCGCACAGACACACGCGCCCGAACTCATGAAGTTACGTGTGTTCCTGCAGGATGCACCTGCAGGCCATGCTCATCTGCGTTTTTCGTCAGGAGGTCCCTGCATGAAGCAGCTACCCCCGGTATCGACGTCGATGCTCGTCGGCGCGGGCACGCTGCTCGTCGCGTGCGGCGAAGGCACCGGTCCCAACGCGCCGGGGCTGCGGGGTATCGGGGCGTGGGAACCACGCGGGCCTCGCCGTCGCTCGTCGCATGCGGGACCCGTTACCCGTTACCCGAACTCACGACCCGGAACCGATCCGTTGCTTCGCGCTCTTCGCTCCCTGATACTGCTCGCCGCGTTCACCACCGTGGCACACGCCCAATCGCTCAAGGTCGGCGACTTCGCCCCCGACTTCACCGTGGCCACCGTGACGAAGGCCGGTGTGGACGCCGCACCCTTCAAGCTCGCCGAGCATCGCGGTGAGGCGGTGGTGCTCGCGTTTTTCCCGCAGGCGGGCACCCCCGGATGCACCACGCAGATGGAAGCCTACCGCGATCGCTACGCAGCGCTGTTCAAGGGCGGGCAGAAGGTGACGCTCGTGGGCGTGAGCACCGACGACACCGATGACCTCATCGGGTGGGCGCGCAAGAAGAACTTCCTGTTCCGTTTCGCCGCCGACGGCAACAAGGCGGTGGGGAAGGCGTACGGCGCGAGCGGCTTGCTCTGGCACAAACGGCATCTGTACGTGATCGATCCGCAGGGGCGCATCGCGTACATCGCGCGCCCCTTCAACCAGATGTCCGAGGACGCGTACGCGGCGCTCGGTGCGGCGATCGCTGCGGCCGCTGGTTCGCGGTAGGGGCGGAGTCAGCGGGCTGCATCACTGCTCCGTCATGACCACATGTGCACGCCTCATCGCTCGCCTCTCCGCGCGAGGCGAAGCCAAGCGCGCGCCTCACGCACCCTACAAACGACGCAGCCCCGACGGACGAGGGCCCCGGTGAGCGAATCCCTGAGGGGGCGACGCCGGCGCACGTCAGTGCGCACGGCCACCCCCGAAGAGCATTCGCGACCGGGGCCCTCGTCCGTCGGGGCGTGTCGATCCCCCCCCCGCGCCGTTACCGCGAGACGAGCGACCGCAGCACGTACGGCAGAATCCCCCCGTTCTTGTAGTACTGCATTTCTTCCGGCGTGTCGATGCGGCCGCGCACACTGAACGACTTCACCGAGTCGTCCGGCGACGTCGCCCTCACCGTGAGCGTCGCGCGCGGCGTGAGCGATTCGTCGAGCCCTTCGATTTCGTACGTCTCGAAACCAGTGAGGCCAAGCGACTGACGCGTTTCGCCGTTCGCGAACTCGCAAGGCAATACGCCCATGCCGACGAGATTCGAACGATGAATGCGCTCGAAGCTTTCGGCGATCACCGCGCGCACACCGAGAAGCATCGTGCCCTTGGCCGCCCAGTCACGCGACGAGCCCGTGCCGTACTCCTTGCCCGCGATGACGATCTGCGGCACACCCGCCGCCTGGCGCGCCATGGACACGTCGTAGATCGCTTCCGGCTCGGCGCCCGGCGCGGTGGCCGTCCACCAGCCTTCCTTGCCACCCGTGAGTTCGTTCTTGAGGCGGATGTTCGCGAACGTACCGCGCATCATCACCTCGTGATTGCCGCGACGCGCGCCGTAGGAGTTGAAGTCCTTCTTCTCCACGCCGAGGCTCGTGAGATACTTGCCAGCGGGGCTCGCTGCCGCGATGGAACCGGCCGGCGAGATATGGTCGGTGGTGATGGAGTCACCGAACATGCCCAGCACCTTGGCGCCGCTAATCGGGCGGATCCCCGGCGGCGTCATCGTCATGCCTTCGAAGTACGGCGGGTTCTTCACGTACGTGCTACCGCCATCCCACGCGTACTGGTCGCCCGTGGGCGCCGCAATCTGCTGCCAGTACTTGTCGCCCTTGAACACGTCGGCGTACTGCGTGGTGAACTGCTCACGCTTCACGCTCTCGAGAATCGTGTGCTCCACTTCCTGCGGGCTCGGCCAGATGTCGCGCAGGTACACCGGGCCATCGGTGCCCATGCCCAGCGGCTCGGTGGCCATGTCGATATCCATGCGGCCGGCCAGCGCGTACGCCACCACGAGCGGCGGCGACGCGAGATAGTTGAAACGCGTCTGCGGATTCACGCGCCCTTCGAAGTTGCGGTTGCCCGAGAGCACCGCCGCCACGTTGAGCTTACCCGCGTCGATCGCTTCGCTGATCTCCGTGGGCAGTGGCCCCGAGTTGCCGATGCACGTGGTGCAGCCGTAGCCCACCACGTTGAAGCCGAGCGCATCGAGCGCGCCCATGAGGTCGGCCTTGTGGAAGTACTCCGTGGCCACCTTCGAGCCCGGGGCCAGTGACGTCTTGACCCACGGCTTCGTGGTAAGCCCCTTCGCCACCGCCTTCTTGGCCAGCAGGCCGGCCGCGAGCATCACGCTCGGGTTGCTCGTGTTCGTGCAGCTCGTGATGGCCGCGATTACCACCGCACCATCGGTGAGATCGAATGTCGCATGCTTGTACGTCACCGACTGGGCCGTACCGGCACCCGTGGCGGCGTGCTGCGCGGCGAGCGCCTCGGTGTACTTGCTCTTGCTGTCGGTGAGCGCGATACGGTCCTGTGGGCGCTTCGGGCCTGCGAGACTGGGCACCACCGTGCTCAGGTCGAGCTCGAGCGTGTCGGTGAACACGGGGTCGGGCGTGTTGTCGGTGCGGAAGAGCCCCTGCGCCTTCGTGTACGCTTCCACGAGCGCGACCTGCTCGTCGCTGCGGCCGGAGAGGCGCAGGTACTTGAGCGTTTCGGCGTCCACCGGGAAGAAGCCCATCGTCGCGCCATATTCGGGCGCCATATTGGCGATGGTGGCGCGATCGGCGAGCGCGAGGCTCGAGAGACCCGGACCGTAGAACTCGACGAACTTGCCCACCACCTTCTTCTTGCGAAGCATCTCGGTGCAGGTGAGCACCAAATCGGTCGCCGTGGCGCCTTCCGGCAGCTTGCCGTGCAGCTTGAAGCCGATGACTTCGGGGATGAGCATGCTCACCGGCTGACCCAGCATGGCCGCTTCGGCTTCGATACCGCCCACGCCCCACCCCAGCACGCCGAGACCGTTGATCATCGTGGTGTGCGAGTCGGTGCCCACGAGCGAATCGCAGTAGGCGAGCGTCTCACCATTTTCGGCGGCCGTGAACACGACCTGCGCGAGGTACTCGAGATTCACCTGATGGCAGATGCCCGTGCCCGGCGGCACTGCGCGGAAATTGCGGAGCGCCGTCTGCCCCCACTTGAGGAACTGGTAGCGCTCGCCGTTGCGCTCGAACTCGAGCTCGGTGTTGAGGAGCAGCGCCGCTTCCGTGCCGTACTCGTCGACCTGCACCGAGTGGTCGATGACGAGGTCGACGGGCTGCAGCGGGTTGATGCGCGTGGGGTCGCCGCCCAGGGCTACCATGGCGTCACGCATCGCGGCGAGATCCACCACGCACGGCACGCCGGTGAAGTCCTGCAGGAGCACGCGCGCCGTGCGGAAGGCGATTTCCTGGTCGACCGGCGCTTTCACGTCCCAGCGGGCCA
>Ga0315899_10002702_pt1 | contig 19498 bp, 16 predicted proteins | sample LakEriMetagenome_2_FD_203518 | JGI IMG/M metagenome (GOLD analysis project Ga0315899, IMG submission 203518) | Freshwater fungal communities from buoy surface, Lake Erie, Ohio, United States - Buoy 4 MA112 | ecosystem: Environmental > Aquatic > Freshwater > Lake | place: USA: Lake Erie, Ohio... | reverse complement strand
TACTAGTGTTTCAACTGGAAATGCATAAAATGCCAAGTAGCCGTCGTCTGTATATAACGACGATAAATCGATGCCCTGCGGATTGAAGTTGAGTCGAGTTTCCAGCAACTCCACATTGTAAATATCGCCTCTGCGGATATTTAACACACTATCTAGGCGACCCGTGGTGTATTTCGTATTACCGACAAATTGGATATTGCGGAAGTAAAAACGCTTATCCTCCTCGATTTTCATGTAAATGCCTACGCGTTCTTGATTAATCGTGTACACGGAATCATAGGCTATCGTGGCATTACGAAACCCTTTCTTGTTGTATTTAGCAATAATTTTTTGTTTGTCTTCCTCATATTTTTCTTCGAGAAACTTGGAGGCCTTGAAAATATGAGTCCAGTGTCGCTCCTTGGTTTCTTTCATCGATCGCTTTACCGCGGCCACACTCATTACAGGTCTCATTTTTTTTCCTTTCAGAAAAAGAAAATCGCGCTTCTCTTGAGCGACGCCTGCTCCTTCAATTATGATCTCCTCGATTTTAACGCGGTTTCCTTTTTGAACATCAAACTCAAGTATGACTCCATTTTGAAGGGTGGGGTCCTCGCGCTCGGAAACCTTTGCTGAGGCAGCATAATAACCTTTATCGATATAGTAGTCTTTAATTGTTTTGAGGGCATTGTTCTTTACGTTGTCCGTGCTGATTGTCATCGTGCGCAAATCGAGCTTTTCGCGCAGGTTGTCTGCTTCCGATTTTTTAACTCCGTTTATTACGTATTTCGTCATGCGTGGAGACTCTTTCAGGCTAATGACTAAATAGACGTCATTGCCCCTGAATTCAGCGGCATAAATGCCGATATCCGTAAACAGCTTTTGTTTCCACAATTTGCGAATCGCATCGGTTATAGCATCACCCGGAATAGTCACTTCATCGCCCTCTTGCAAACCACTGAATAGTTTGATGGCCTGCACATCTGTATACTGAGCACCGGCAACAGTAATACCGGCAATGCGATAATTAAGTGGTGCAGCGTAATCAACTTGGTTGCCGATTACGGTTTGTGATTGAATGCTTGTAACCGAGCCACAAAAGACAACCGTAAACACTATGGCCGCAGCGAAGCGGATGTATCGATAACCGGAGGCAATATGCGGGAAATTCATTGCGAATAAATGCGTCATGAGGGATATTGAGTGGTCATCGTTTCAGAGGCGATTTGCTCGGAAGTTTTTCCGAATCGACGTTCACGAGATTGGAAATCGAGAAGTGCGGCATAAAAATCTTCCTCCCTGAAATCAGGCCACAGCGTAGGGGTGAAATACAGTTCTGCGTATGCAATCTGCCATAACAAGAAGTTACTGATTCGCTCTTCGCCGCTGGTGCGTATAAGTAGTTCCGGATCAGGGAAAGCGGCGGTCGATAATTTGGATGCAAATAATTCGTCTGTGATTTTTTCTGCGGCGATTCCCTCTGCCACTATCTGCTTTACCGCGTGTATTATTTCCCAGCGTGCACTATAGTTGAGCGCCAAAATCAAATTGACTCGCTTGTGTCCTGATGTTTGTTTTATGGCACTTTGCAGTTGGCTGTTACAGTCGAATGGTAATTTATCCAAATCACCAATGGCATGCAGCCGCACCTCGTTTGCCTCTAATTCCGGTAGTTCACCCAGGATGGTTTGAACCAGCAGATTCATCAATGCGTCTACCTCTTCTTTGGGTCGGTTCCAATTTTCAGTTGAAAAAGCATAGAGTGTAAGATATTCGACTCCACTTCGAGTGGCGGCTTTGAGAGCTGCGCGCACAGATTCTACTCCATGCGAGTGACCAAAGATTCTCTCTTTCCCTTGATTTTTAGCCCAACGCCCATTTCCATCCATGATGATGGCAACATGCTTTGGCACTCTGGATCTATCAATGTTGTCGTATAAACTCATGCAAGCCTTCCCGGAACAAGCTTTCCGTAGGAGGCAAATTTACACGTTTATAGAGGCTTTTCCGACAGCCAAAAAAGGTTGAAAATCGAAGTTATTGACTATTCATGCTCCCAGCATGTGGTGGCCTTTCTGTCGAGTCGAATGTTCAATGATACCATGGAGAAGAAATAGAAGTCTTTTCTGCCGGAATCGCCGCGCTGAAGTCCGCCATTATTGTTGCCTGCGGTGTTGGGAATTTCCTGCTGCAGGCTACGGTCAGAGAGGAGGGCGGCGAGTTCGCCATTGAGATCGGCCAATAGACCCGGGTCAACGTATTTGCCTGAGATGTCATCAAAGTAATCCGTCCAAGTTTTGCGTACACCCCATTCAATGCTCAATCCGAAGATTGCGAACAAGTTGGTTTTTAAGCCTGCACCGAAAGGCACTGAGAACATGTTGGTTTTGTATTTATCTGCACCGAATTCAGTGCCCTGGCCCTCAGTTCCCAGCGGCTGCAGTTCATACCAAGTGCCCCGGTATTCTGCCATAGGCCGCATCCGATAATAGGCAAGGCCTGCAAACAAATATGGAGAAATGGGATACTGTGGGTTTCCGAGCTGGTAATTGAAAAAATTCAATTCACCCTGAACGCTTCCTTCGATAATCTGATTGCGAAAGCTCAAGTTTCGATTGCGAATCCATGGATCCTCACTATCCGAGTCCCACGCCTCAACGACATGATACAACACACTGGACTTAAGTGTCCAACGTCGATTAAAACTATTTCGAAACGAAATTCCGCCGCCGCCTTTCATGCGGGTTCCAAAATGTTTGTAGGGGTTTACTTCGCCTATGTAATAACTGGTGCCAAATAGCAACCCAACATCTTTGCTGCGCTCAAACTTATTTTTTTGAGCAGTCAACGGCAGCATAGCTATAACAAGGATAAAAGTTACAAGCGATTTCAATGCTATGTCAACGTATTGGGTCTTCATCTATTGCTTCTACGCTCCAGGTTGTCAAAAGTTTCTTTTTAGATGCGTTTACTGCGCGCATCTAGCCCCCAACCCATTTTTTGCCGAATGGTATTAAAGAAACCGAAGCCGGGTAAACTTATGAGGTGAAATTCAAAATTGGCCCGAGTCAAATCAACAATGGTTTCATTGTCTATCACAAAGGTTCGGCTATCGAGGGTTAAAGCGAAATGCGGTTCACGGCCTTCTGCGCGCAATGAAACTTTGCCTGTGTTGGGAAGAACGAATGGACGCACATTCAGATTGTGCGGGGCAATAGGTGTAAGAATTACATTATTGCTGTCTGGCATTACAATGGGTCCTCCGCAGCTAAGTGAATAGGCTGTGGAACCTGTAGGTGTGGCTACAATCAATCCGTCGGCCCAATACGTACTCATAAATTGGTCATTTACGTATGCGTGTATCGTAATCATGCTGCTGCGCTGCTTGTTCGTAATGGTTACGTCGTTAAGCGCATAAGGGAAGTCTCCAAAATCTTGTTGAGCACTTTTAATCTCAATGAGTGACCTGCGGTCGAGTGTGAAATTCTGATTAACCAAAGCCTCAATGGCCTGATCGGCATCTGCACCCGAGACCGGCGAAAGAAAGCCCAGCCGACCGGTATTAATGCCGAGCACGGGTATGCGTGTATCACGAATAATTGAGGCAGTTTCGAGCAATGTACCATCGCCTCCCACACTCAGTAAAAAGGAAACACCTTGCAAATCCTCAGTAGTACGAAAAATTTCGATAGTACTGGGCAGCGTTACTTTATGCGTGAGAAACAGGTAGAATTTTTCATACACTGCGATGCCAATGCCTCTGCGCACCATGGCATCGAGCAGCTTCTCGATAATGTCGGTGAATTCATCGTCGAATCGTTTTCCGTAGAGGGCAATTTTCACAAGTGCTCGGTTTGATGTGCAAATAAACAAAGAAGCCTTTCGCATTGTGCGAAAGGCTTCAACAGATTTTTAACTCTTTATGAGCCGACTTATATATTCAGTATGCGCATCAATTCGTCGTAACGCTTGCGCAGGTCTTCCGTGTAGGCCGATTCTTGATAGGATGCTTTTACTTGGTAACCGAAGCGTTCGAAACTGCTGATTATGGCGTTTAAATCGGGCTGGTTGATTTTAAGGTTGACTTCGATTTTGCCACTTTCACCCGGACTTACCGAAGTGCTCAGAATTTTGGCGTCATTTTCTTCAATAATGCGTGAAATTTGCTGCATGCTGTAGTCTTTTTCCCACATTTCTAGCACGATAATCCCTCCGCGTTGGTTGGCGCCTTGCATCTCAGACATTTGCTCGACCAAATCTTCCAGCCGAATAGAACCGAGGTAGTTGTTTTCAGCATCAACCACTGGCACAATGCTGAGACGTTGCTCACTGGCAATTTTCAGAATGTCCAAAATGTGAGTGTCGGGCAGTACCTGTGATCGAACAAGGGGAAGTCCTGCGGGATCACCTTGCAGACTCTCCAAATCCATCAATGCGTCTTCGGAAATGAGGCCCAGCAATTTGCCGTTCTCAATGACGGGTAGGTGCGAGATACGGAACTGATCCATTAAATCGAGTGCATTCATGGGTTCATCATGTGCACTGAGGGTTGGAATCTCTGAGGTTAGTAGCTTGCGTGAAGTAATCACGGAGTGTTTTTTTAGGGTTTGTGCCTCCTTAAACCGAGGAATCGATGTAAAAGTTGCATTTTTCCGATACTGCCAATCACAATAGTTGGTAACTTATTCACACGCGTAGGTTGCTCTCGGAAGAGCAATTAAAATGCATAGCAAAACTAAAGCGATGGTGTGTTGCACAAGGAATGCTCTTTTCTTTGTAACGATTTTTTTGTGTAATGATCAAATTGAGTGTAAACATCAACAAAATTGCAACCTTGCGTAATGCGCGTGGTGGAAATGTGCCCGATGTTGTGGAGGCAGCACGCCGAATAGAACAATTTGGTGCCGATGGAATTACCGTTCATCCGCGACCGGATGAGCGACATATACGCCGTAGCGATGTGTATATGTTGAAAGAAGCCGTAACCACCGAATTCAACGTAGAGGGTTATCCCTCGGAAGATTTCATGCGCATGGTGCTCGAAGTTAGGCCTCATCAGGTAACCTTGGTACCTGATCCGCCTGAGGCCATCACATCCAACACCGGCTGGGACGTCATAACGCACCGGGTATTCCTCAGTGGAATTGTCGATAGACTTCAACAAGCAGGGATACGCGTAAGTATTTTTCTCAATGCGGAGCCTACGCTGGTGGAACACGCGGTGGCTACCGGCACGGATCGCATCGAATTATACACAGAGTCCTATGCAGCAGGTTATGCACAAAGCAAGGTGGCTGCAGTTGCTCCTTTCAAGGCCACAGCTTTGAAGGCTCATGAATACGGTTTGGGCGTGAACGCAGGTCATGATTTGTCGTTTGACAATCTGCGTTTTTTTGCAGGCGAAGTGCCTCATCTGATGGAGGTTTCCATTGGGCACGCATTGATAAGCGATGCCCTTTATTGGGGACTTGAAAACACAGTGCGTCTCTATAAACGTGAAATAGGGAACGTATGAAACTCTTCCACAGAGTAATCGGAGACGGACCGCCATTGTTGATTTTGCATGGTTTATTTGGGAGTTCCGACAATTGGCAAACGCATGCGCGAGTTTTTGCTGAAACCCATCGTGTGGTTTTGGTCGATCAGCGCAATCATGGTCATTCTCCACACGATGCGGAGATGAATTATGACGCAATGGCTCATGATCTTTTCGAGTTGATAGCGGAGGAAGGGTTGCGCGATGTGCGTCTTATCGGTCATTCTATGGGTGGAAAAACCATTCTTCGGTTTGCTCAGCAATATGGTTTTCTGATCGACAAGATGGTTGTTGCCGATATGGGCATGAAAGAGTATCCACCACACCACGATGAAGTCTTCAAAGGCTTATTTGCGGTAGATGTCGAGCATTGCGCATCCAGAAAGGAGGCAGAATCGCGACTCGCACAGTTTGTTGATGATGCGGGTACATTGCAGTTTTTATTGAAGAATCTCTATTGGAAAGAGCCTGGATTGCTGGCCTGGCGTTTCAATTTGAAAGCGCTTTATGAGCAGCGCCATTTACTTGCAGTAGCTATGCCACCGGAGAAAATTGAGTCGTCGGTTCTTTTTCTGACAGGAGGTAAAAGCCACTATGTGCCCGAAACCGACCATCCGACAATTAGGCAATGGGTGCCGCATGCCATCTTTGAAAGTATGCCCGAGGCAGGACATTGGCTGCATGCCGACGACCCTCAAACCTTTATCAGGCACTGCCTGGATTACTTTGCATCTTGATCTTTGTTACCTGGTGATTTAAAAACGCAGGCAATGCATAAATTTGCCGCGACAATCAACAGCTATGAATAACGAAAAGAAAATATTGGTGCCTACCGATTTCACCAAGGTAAGCGACACAGCAATTGAACATGCTCTTTTGGTGGCCAGCACAATAAAAGCAACGATTCATGTGATGCACGTGGTGGATAATAAAAAGCACATTGCAGAAGCGCGACTGAAACTGGATGCCTTGCGCGAGCGTGTGAAGCGCGAAAACAAGGTTGATATCGGTGTTATAGCCCGCATTGGAAGTATTTTCGAAGACATCGATAAAGTGGCTGTAGAGATTGAAGCCAACCTAATCATCATGGGCACGCATGGTATGCGTGGAATGCAGTTTCTAACGGGTAGTCGTGCATTGAAAATCGTAACTGAAAGTTCAGTTCCCTTCATTGTCGTTCAGGAAAGAGACATTCGAAACCATGGCTATCACAAGCTTGTGGTGCCGCTGGATTTGCACAAAGAGACTAAGCAAAAGCTCAGCCTTGTAGCTGATATGGCCAAGTATTTTGGTTCAGAAGTTCATCTTATTTCTCCCGGAGAAACCGATGAATTTTTGCGGAATCAACTCGAACGCAATATCATTTTTGCCAAAGAATACCTCGGTGAAAAAGGCATTCCCTATAACGTTGAAATAACCGAAAACAAATCGGATGATTTTGTAAGAGACTTGCTGAAATACGCAGCCGGAATCGATGCAGATCTCATTTGCATCATGAATTTCTACGACAACAGCATCATGAGTTTCTTCAGCAGTAATTACGAACAACAAGTAATTACCAATGAGGCTCAAATTCCTGTGTTGTGTGTTAATCCGGTTGATACTTACGTAGTCGATAGAGCGATTTTCTCGCACTAGTGATCTACGTGTTTTTCGAGGTATTTGATGATTTCACCGGCGATATCCTTTTGGGTAGCGCCTTCTATTCCTTCCAAACCGGGCGATGAATTCACCTCGATAATCAAAGGTCCCCGATCACTTTGCAGCATATCAACGCCGGCAATTCCAAGCCCCAGCGCCTTGGCTGCTTTGATGGCCGCTATTTCCTCCTGTCGGCTTAGTGTAATCACCTCGGCTGTACCGCCGCGATGCAGATTCGAGCGAAACTCTCCTTCTTTGGCCTGACGCTTCATGGCCCCAACCACCTGCCCATCGATAACGAAAGCGCGGATGTCGGCGCCTTTTGCTTCACGAATAAACTCTTGCACTATCACACGTGCCTTTAGCCCATTGAATGCCTCCATTACACTGATGGCTGCTTTATCGTTGTCGGCGAGCACTACACCCAAGCCCTGTGTTCCTTCCAGTAGTTTAATGACAACGGGAGTTCCACCTACTTCAGCTAAGATTTTGTCTACGTCTTTGGAGTAATTGCTAAATACAGTTTTGGGCAGCCCCAGGCCTGCGCGCGATAAAATTTGCATGCTGCGCAGTTTGTCTCGCGAGCGCACCAGCGCCTGTGATTCAACAGCGCTGAATACGTGCATCATTTCGAATTGGCGCACAACAGCTGTCCCATAGAAAGTAACCGACGCACCAATGCGGGGAATGATGGCGTGCACATTCGTAATCTCCTCTCCTTTATAAATCACCTTTGGTTTTTTTTTCTCGATAACGAGATTGCACTTCAGATGATCTAGCACACGCACATTATGGCCATGTTGCTCGGCTGCCTCAACGAGACGACGAGTGCTGTAAAGCTTTTGATCGCGAGAAAGAATAACGATATTCATAGTGCGAAGGTAAATCTCACCCTTGTTAGGCCGATGTTAATGATGCATGAAACTTATTCGAATACGGAATAATAAGCTTGCACATGGCGTGGGTCATTGGCTTGTCGCGACCCATAGGCGGCGGCTCCTTGACTCCATTGCGCATATTCTTCCTGATTCATAGCAAAGCAATATCCAAGTATTTCACTAAATGATGATTCATGAAGGTTAAGGTCCCAACCTGCATGGTATCGAGTCAAATCGCGCCAGGGCGTTCGATTGCTTATGATAACAGGCTTGCCATGCTGCAGCGCTTCAGCTATGGCATGACCGAAGTTTTCGCCCCAGGTAGCGAGATAGAAAAAGTGAATATCCCTGAAGGCATCTGCCATCAGCTCCGGACGTAATTCGCCGGGAAAGGAAATAGTTGCACCTTCAATCTGTGCGGCAAGGGCAACACATTCTTCGAGGTAAGCAGGGTCTTGCTGTGTCCCATAAAAGATGCATGCTAAGCCTTTGCCTAAACGTGCTGATTTCAGAAATAGAAGCGCTTCGCGAATACCTTTTTCAGAGCTTATACGTGCCACACTTATAAGTCGAAGAGCACCGGGTTCTTTGTGCGTTATAGTCCCCGAATGCTGAATGGTTGTGGCCAAATTGGGAGCGATATAAATGTCACATCGCCTTCCGAGATGCAATCGTATTTCAGCCGCCTCCTGTTCATTGGTTGCGTGCCAGCGTATATGATTGAACCACCCCAACGCGCGTGCAGCGAATAGAAACAATTTCTTTTTTCTTGATTTGATTGAAAGCGCTCCTTCTTTTAGCATGCCTCTTGGAGCAAGCACACAACGCGAAGCCATCCCCATCTTTCGCGCAATGCGCAAGGGCATCAGAGTGAAAAGGGGTGAGAACAGCGAATTGAAATAGATATAGTCGAAGGTTTTTTCGTCAAACAATTTTTCGACAAAGCTTCCATTCATATCGCTTTCGTGCATATAACAAACATGCACATGTGAGCTCATGGGAGTCCATACACCGGGCATTATTCCAACGTAGGGTTCTGTGCTATGGTGATCGGTTATACGTGTTACAATCCAAAAATCGAAATCGAGTGCCTGAACGAGATTGGCTAGCGAGCGGATGGGTCCACCGGCTTTGTAGCCCGGAAGAAACCAATCGCTAAACACCAGTATTTTTTTTCTAGTGTGCATGATGTTGTTTTACCCAATGCCCTAAAACCACCAGAGGCCAAATACGCGACCAAGTAATGCGGGGATCGCCTGTTTTGAAGCGCTTCCAGAGTTGCTGCACTTCTTCGTACTGAAGAGCTTCCACTTGCTGTAAGGCAAGCAGCTGGTCTTCGCAAAATGATTTTAATTCTGTTTTCATCCACGTCGCCCAGGGAAAGGTGAAGCCCATTTTCGGACGGTCAATGATTTCGCGTGGAATAAGATCGCCAACTGATGCGGTAAGCAATTCTTTAGGTGAGTGAGGGTACTTGAATTCATCGGAAACTCCCAATACAAATTCAATGAGTCGGTGATCCAAAAATGGCACGCGTATCTCCAACGCATGGGCCATACTCATTTGATCGGCATCTCGAAGCAGCACATTTTGCATATAGGTCGACATTTCGAGCACACTTACTTTGGATAGTGTTGGCATGCGTGTTCCGCTAACAGCAGCTGCTAGAAGCTGAACCGGGTTTTTTTCGAAAGAAGTTATCTTGAGCAAGCGCTTCACTTCATTCTCGTACAACACCTGCCTAGTAAGCGGGTAAAAGTGCGCAAGATCAATTCGCTGCTGTGCCAAAGCGGCTGCCAATTTTTCGGTTGCTGCCGATGGCTTTAATGTGCGAATGAGTAGCCCAATATTTTTACGCATATGAACAGGTAAATGATTGAGCCAGTTTTTGCTGTCTAAGGCTTTCATGCGTCTGAACACTTCATATCCTGCAAAAACCTCGTCACCACCTAAACCACTTAATGCCATTTTAATTCCTGAAGCCCGAGTTACCTTAGAAACCACATAGGTGTTGGGGCCGTCACCACTTGGATGATCCATGGCTGAAAGTGCCTCGGGCAGAGTTTCCAAGAAGTGGTTTGCGCTGAGTTTAATTGCTGTATGCTTGGTGTTGAATCGCTTGGCTATAAGCTCGGAATAAGGGCTTTCATCATAATCACGTTCCTGAAACGTAATAGAGAATGTGTTTACAGGGTGTTCTGAAATTCGACTCATCAATCCGACCACAATACTGGAGTCAATACCGCCTGATAGGAATGCACCAAACGGTACATCTGCGCGCATGCGTAATTCGATGGATGAAGTGAGCAGATCATGGATTCGGCGATGAACATGCTCTTTCGACTCAGTACCATCAAGCCTTGCTCGGTTGTCGACCATATCCCACCAACGTTCTATCTGAATTCCTTTGGATGAAACAATCATGCGGTGTCCCGGCATCAGCATATGAACACCATCAATAAGCGTATTGGGCGCATGCACGGTTTGATAACGCAGATAATCGGCAAGGGCTGTGCTGCTTATTTTACGCTCAACCCATTCTGTAGATAATACCGCACGCAACTCGGAGGCAAAAACTAACCCATGGGCTGTTTCGGCATAGTAGACCGGTTTTACACCCATTCGATCGCGAGCAATGAACACGTGTTGCTGTCGCGAGTCCCACAGAGCGAACGCAAACATGCCAAAGAAATGGTTCACACAATCGATTCCCCACGCCTTATAAGCAGCTAGGATTACTTCTGTATCCGTATGGGTTTGAAACATGTGTGAATGCTCCAGCTCTTTGCGAAGTTCCAGGTAGTTGTAGATTTCTCCGTTGAAGACGATTACAAGCCCATCGTTTTCTAAACGAAAAGGTTGATTGCCGGCTGTTGATGTGTCGATTATAGATAGTCGGCGGTGCCCCAATATACAGTGATCGTTATACCATATGCCTTCTGCATCCGGTCCGCGATGGGCGATGGAATCATTCATGACGTGCACTTTATTCAAGCACACTTCTCGATTAGTGAAACGGGCGATGCCACTTATTCCGCACATGGGATGGTTCTATAAGGCGGCAAGGTAATAGGGAAGTTCCCCTGTACAAAAAAGGGATGTAATTACACTATCAGCCCATGGCAAAAGCAAGTTGAGAAGCCCAGGTTTTCGGTGTGATTTGTGCGGCAAGTTTTCGGCTGTGAAATCCCATTTCATGCAATTCGCTATCTGAATGCGACATAATCTGTTCAAGAGCGTTTCGCAGTGAATCGATATTTCCTGATTCAAAGAGGTATCCATTTTTACCTGGCTGCAAAAACGCTTCACCGGCTCCCACGGCATTGGAAAGCACCATAGGATATCCTGCTGCCGCAAATTCGTGCACCACAACACCCCAAGGTTCAAAGGTACTGGGTAGCACAAAAGCACTTCCTGTAGGCATGAATTTTAGAAGATCATCGGGTTGCATGAAGCCATGGTGGAAAATACGCGTTGATTGTTTTCGCTTATTCCAAAGGGGCCCCGTTCCGATGCAATGCAATTCCCATTGTGTGAAGCGTTTTTCGGTAAGTTCGTGGAATGCATTGAAGAGCGCTGTTACAAATTTTTCGTCAGAATAACGCCCCGTGAAAACTAACCTTCGTTTGGCTTGTGGTTGCAATATTATACTCGAGAAGCGATGGTAGTCACAAGCGTAAACCCCCGTCAGGATTTGTTGTTCATGAAAACCCAGTTTTCGTGCGAGTTGAACTTGTTTTTTTCCAGGTACAAATGCGAAATTGAATAATGGGCGGATGAAGTATTCTCCATAGAGAACGGAAAGTTGCTGTTTAAAGGTGCCGCGCCATGCATTATCGAAAGCAAGTACAGCCGGGCATTGTTTAGCGCGCAGTGCATGCAAGTATCCTTTGTCGAACCATCCTCCGGTGAATACCACATGATAGCCATTGTTCTTAATCATGCTCACAAGTTCGTCATTGCTCAATGAATGTCGCGAATGAATACGTATGCGATCGGAATGCTGAAAATGAAATGGGGCATCTGAATGGATGGGATAGGCCACAACATCTGCAATGGCATTCTGCTCAAGGCAGAATTCCTCTAGGCACGCCAGAAAATAACCTGCCAATTCTCGGTAGAGAACAAGTACTTTTTTCATCAGTAGTGCAAAATAAAGCTAGTCCGGCTTTTGACGCGCTTATTATTCCTGTCGATTAACAAGCAGAGGCGGGGTCAGATAAAGAAGGCAAATAAGCAGAGTTGAGGCTTCACGCGCTGCCCGGAGCAACGGGGTTAGCAGATATAGAAGGGCGGAACTGTCGAAAATCTTCCATTTTTTCATACTCTCTTTTTTGCGCCATCGCGGTGCGATTTTGAACGGATAGGTAATAATACAACCAGAGAAAAAGAGGGAAACCGTTGAGGAAGTAATGACCCTGACGAAGCAGGTAGAGCAAGATAATAATAGCAATTCCATTCGACATCACCCAAGTTTCATCGTCAATTGCATTGGAGCGCGCAATCCAGCTTTTGAATAAAAGCATAAGCATAATGGCCAATCCATATAGGCCTGTTTCTGACATTAGGCGAAGAAACATCGAGTTGGCGTCCATTTTATTGAAGTCAATCTGAACTGATCCCAGCTGATTGGTATAAGAGTACTTGTCAAATGCGCTGGGATGGCTTCCCAAACCGGTTCCGAATATTGGATTGCGTTTGAAATTTTCCCAGGCCACGTGCGAGTTATTATACAATACAAAGCTACTTCCGTGGATATCGTAGTCATAAATGTTATTGGTAGTGAACACCTCAATCGTTCCGTCCCAACGATCACGAAACTCAGGTACTTCCTTGTAAGAGTAGCTGGTAATAACAACAAGCAATGGCAGGAAAATGAGCGAATAACGGATGGTTCCCAAATTTATAAGCAGCAGAATAATGGTTATGAAGATTGCCAAAATACCCAAGCTGGAGTATGAAAGTGGATAAATAAGTGCAATTAAAACACTTTGAGTTTTCGTTATGAAAATAGGTTTTCGTTGAAACAAGTTATATACAGCAGTAAAGAAAGCGGGTGCTATGGATGCTGCATAATAGGCAGGTTCCGAGAGCACCGAACTCATTCGAATACCTAAGCCCCCCATGCTAATATTCCATTTGTTGAAGATCCATGTGTAGCTATAACCGGGTCTAAAACCAATGAAGTAAGAAATCAGCTGAGTCATCCCAATTAACGTAATGATGAAGGCAGACTTCATGTAAAGCCTATATAATTCTTTTACATCGAAATCGTAACTCTGAACCACATAATGATAAAAGAGGCACGATGAAAAGAAGCCAATGAAAATCTTGAAAAACTGCTGAAAGGCGTTGTCACCCGTAAAGCAATAAATAAGCCCGGCGAAAAACAGGGGCAAAAAAACAAGCACAGGCCATTTGGGTATACCGAACTTTACGAAAAAGAACGGCATGTACATAACAAAAATTAGGTAGGCCAGATAGAACTCGAAGGGTGATTTGAAAAACACGTACGAGAATGCGTACAGACTCGTAAAAATGAGAAATATGGAAAATTTCTTAAACATGTTTAATCACGGGCATCATCACCACTGATAATCGTGGTGAAGGTACGCTTCTTTCGAATAAAAGGATATTCCAAGTAACGATAACTCAGTGCTGAAACAGCGATGGTGAGAGGTATGGAAAACACATAGAGCAAAATGGTATGCCAGGTTTCGAGTCGTTTCGGAAAATCGAGCCAGCCATTCAGCGCATTAAACACAAATGCAATGCACACAAGATGGTACATGTATATGCCGTATGATATTTTGCCCAGGTAATCAATTGTTTTTCCTTGCAGTCGGAAAAAACAACTAGGGTTGGCTGCTACGTTAACAATAATCAGCACCGAAGGAATGCTAAAAAACAGATAAAGACCCAAGTAAAGTTGAGCCGGGGTAAACAGGATGATAAGGGGAATTCCGGTGAGTGCAATCCATTGCATGGGTCGCGAGAAAATGAACTGAAGTACTGAATGATTGCGGTAAAACACCCAGCACGCACCTATTCCGCCCATTGCCATGGCTTCAAACTTCAGTGAACCCACGAAGCGTTTATACGTTTCCACAGGGGAAAAAACAATGAAGTCGGGATCGGGTGGTGGCCCCGGAAATAGTAGCTTAATAGCAATGAATGAAACTATTTTGAAGAGCAGAACACCTACCAAAAAGAGTGAGATGGTACGCATCGGTTTTTTGCTGAATTTCAGCAGCAAGGGCCACATGAGATAAAATTGTTCTTCGACGCCAATACTCCAGAGATGGCCAATATTCGGAACTCCTTCCATGACGAACGCGAATGCAAAATTCGGAAGCAGTCCGATGTAGGAAATCAAATTGAGCCAGTAATGATTGAAGAAAGTATCTTCTTGGGAGATAACACGAAACAATGGCAAGTGATGAAGAACGAAAAAACCAAGAAAAACCAGGAAATAATAGAGTGGCCAAATACGAAGTATTCGGCGCATATAGAATTTCTTCACTTCTACGGTTGAACTCACGCGTTTTTCCTCCAATAGTAAATAAGTGATGAGAAATCCGCTGAGAACGAAAAAGAAAATAACTCCAACATATCCTCCGAAAGTTACAAATGGACTGAGCCAGTGAATAGGTTCCGGTGGCCCTTGTCTTAATATGGAATGAATGGCTGATTGCTGGATGCGTTCTTCGATTTTGAGCCAGAACTGATCACCATGCATCATAACCTTTTTGGTGAATTCGACGTGCGTCAATAGCACTGCCATTGCTGCAAAAAAACGCAGGGCATTCAGTCCGGGAAAATAGGTTTTGGACGTGGTCATTTCTCAACCGCTAAGGTAAGACCACGATTATAATTCGCAATTTGTAATGCTGTAAGTTGTGCAATATGGTCCCAAGTAAAGGTTTGTATACGTTCCAAGGATGCTTGTTGCTTTGTTGCCAAATACGATTTAGGCATAGCGAGTATGGAGATGATGCAATCACGCAAAGACGATACATCGCCTGGCTCTACCAACCATCCATTACTATCGTCAACAACCGATTCAACGGCACCTACAGGAGTAGAGATTATGGCTAACCCCCTTGCCATGCCTTCCATAATTACGTTGGGCATACCTTCCGAATGCGAGGGTGTAACTAATATTTGACAACCATCCAATATGAGCTGAATATCATGAGCATTGCGAATCGTGCCATGATAGGTAATGTTATCCTGTTTGATTTGCTGGCTTTTCGGAATGGGGCCTATGAAGTGAAAATGGAAATCTGTTTGAGCTAGCTGCTTCAATGCCGCATGAATTTCCTGAACACCCTTTCTTCTTTCATTACGACCAATGAAACAGAAGTGTTTTTTGTCGTCGTGAGGTACAGCGATGGATTTGGATATCCAAGTGGGATCTATCCCTGTTGGAATTTCGATAATCTTCCTTCGGTCTAAATGCAACGATTCGATGAGCGATGTGATTTTGCCGCCATACGAAAACACCACATCAGCGTGGAGGTTATTCCATTGAGTTGGCTTTGAGAGTATGAGGCTTTCGAGACGCATGCGCAGGTTGGCAGCCGGTTGAAACATTTCATAGCCGTGAAACTTCACTCCGATTGGGGGAATCTCTGCGCCGCGTTCTTTTTTTTCCATGAAATACCAAGCAGTGAAACCTTTGGCATAGATGAAATCAAATTCATTCAGTCTATTCTCTATTCGTTTGTAGAGCATGCGCGAGTAAACATAGGATTCCTTCAAGTAGTGGCCGGGGTACCACGAAGGCCGCGGAAAACGCATACAAATGGATTCTATATTCTTCCACGCTTCAGGTCCAAACAATCGCTCAAGGTCTTCCCGTTCCGGCAGCCTATTGTTACCTGTCACACAATGAAACAAACACACCTGATGACCTTGCGTTGCCAATTGCTGCACGAGGTTGAAGCTGTGCTTTTGCATGCCGCCAATCACATAGGGCGTAATACCATCTGTAAGAATCAGTAGCTTCATTTACATGCATCCAGAATTTGACAAGCTACTTTTTGCCAGGTATGTTCAGCCATTACTTTTTTCTGAAAGGCGAGTGCCATGCTATAACTCTGTTCCGGTTGGTCGAGCATGCAAGTTAGTGCTTTTATGAGCTCCATCCGGGTGCCTTCAATGAGAAGGCCATGCTCCCCATGAGTCATTACATCTTCAACGGGAATCACCTTTGGGGCAATAATGGCTTTTCCCATGGCTCCATACTCGAATATTTTTACGGGTGAGCCGTACCAGTTACTTTTTGCCATAACTGTAATGTTCATCAGCTGCAAGTAGTTGTATACTTCGCTGTGGGGCACATTTCCTGTAAAGAATATGCGGTTGTTGAGTAGCAGGTCCTCAACTCGTTGCCGCAATGCGGGCAGCACCTCTCCATCACCCACAATGATCAAACGAATCTGTGGATAATACTTTTCTAGATGCGCAAATGCCTCAATTAGCAGATCTACGCCATGATACGGAAAAATGGAACCTACAAAGCCGATTACTACATGCTCCTTCTTGAGTTGAAAAGCGGATTGAATTTCCACACATCGCGTTGGGTCAGGCTGAATGTGCTTCGGATTAACGGCATTGGCTACTACCACAATTCTACTGCTATCCACAAGCGTTTTCCGAAGTAAATAGTTTTTCATAGCTGATGAGACTACTATGGTTCTATAAGCGGATGAAACCTGATTTTTTTCATGACGTTGTCCCAAAAAACCTAGAAGACTCGAGCCTTGCATAGCAGCTTTTTCTTCAGGATATGGTGCATTCATTTCAACTATATAGCGAATTCCCAGCGATCGAGCAACGCGCATACCGGCGCCCATTCCATAGCAACTGCGCTCATAGATGAGGTCGGGTTTTTCGAGTTCAGCAAGTGTATACAATTGAGACTGCAACGCGAGGTCTGCGCGAATCATGAGAACATCTCGCAGTGTTTCCCAAATTATCGAAGGAATTAGTTTTTTCCATTGTCGCTTTTTGAAAACGATGGCGTGATCTTGATGGATTGGTTGCTCACCGCCGGCTATTAAGCGAATTACCTGATGTCCTTGCTGCTCGAAACCCTCGATTATTTCTCGAATGTGCGTGCCCGGACCACTTGGGGCGCTCATGTTGATGTGGGGGTGAGGGCTGAAATAGAGAATCTTCATGATAAGAGGTTCATGATTTCACCGGCACGGTGCAGTGAGGTATGTGAAGAAACATCAAAACGCTGGTTGAATGCAGAACGGGTAAAGTGGCCGGATAAAAAATTGTCAATGACCTTCTCTGATTGTGCAGTGTGAACTCCCAGGTTATTTTTTTCTACAAAGTGTGTTACCTCGCCTGGGGGTGCAGCAACCAATAAGGGTTTGCGTAGGGGTAAATACTCAAAAAACTTGGTGGTTCGTTCGTCTTTTTTGTTTTCCGGAAGCACAACAATCAAAGCATCGGCGGATTGCATGATACTGAAAATGGACTTTCCCACGGGCGGATGCACCTTCACACAAGGCAAAGATTGAATAACCTCCGGAACGACGGCACCTGTATAGAGTTCGATTAGAAGTGATCCCTGCTGTGAGGCTTCGTAGTTCTTGATAATGGATGCTAGCATTTCCCATTGAGGAGCACTACCTAAGTAGATGTCGCCGGCATAGACCATTCTAAATACATTTTTGCTCAGTTTTGATTCGGACGCTGGTGGATAGTCTTCGGGGTCAAAAAAATGTTCAATCGTAGTGAATTGAGGACTGTGTGCGCAATGGCCCTCACTCCAAATTTGAAGTTGTTGGGTGAGATAAGCGTATGGTGTACTCACTGCATCTGTGCGTTCAAATACAAATTGTTGCTTAGCAGCTTCCGCTTGCTTTCGCTTTGCGCTCAAGTTGGCCATTCCATAATTGCGCGCGTTAAGCCAAGGGTCGCGGTAATCGACCAACAGTTTGCATGAAGGAAACTCCTCTTTAAGTTGTGCTGCAAAAACAAGCAGGTTCCAAGGAGCACCTGTGGCAATTATTGCATCGATGTTGTTTTCCAAAAGAATTTTTCTGCAAAGAGGCATCATCGTATGGTTCCAGCCAATCGATTGGTCGTAGATAGTTCCTTTCTCTTTAAGACTTAGCACGTATGTGTGAAACCGATATAGAATGCGTCCTGCAATCGTTGCAGCAGGATGAGAAACTGCTCGCGGATAAGAGCGATTCGCACTATATACTTGAATGTTTTCGTGTACAACATCATGTGCCCAAGGCGATTGACCGGATCCTTGCGGAAATTCAGCCTTAACTACGTATACCTTATTCCCAATAGAGGCAAGTGCTTTGGCTAGCTTTGCCCATCGCCTGCCGCCAATACCCGGATTGGGAGGGAAGTCGTAGTTGATGAGCAGAAAATTCATAGGTAATAATTAGGGTTCCGGGAATGCCTCCATGCGATAATCCGACAACCCTGTGCGGCTGAAAAAGGTGTCGGCATCCATATTTCCATACTGCTGAAGCATATCCTCCAGCTCGTCTTGTGATCTGAAGCAGATGGTGTTCAGGTTGCTGTTGTTCATAGGAAACTGTCTGCTGATGTACATATTTCCAATGAGTGTTTTAAAGCCGCAGTATAAACGTTCATAGAGAATCGTACTAAATGCAGCTATGGCAATTTCAGCTTTCGCGAAGTTTTGAGCGGTGCCCCCATCTGCAATGTAGATTTCAAAATTATTGTGACCAATGCAGCGCAGGTAGTACTCTTCTCGGGCTGCTTTTAACTCGGGTCTCAACTCTTTCGGATGCGGAAAAATGCGGAGTTTGTAAAATGGGTTTTTCGCAACAATGTCTCCCAGCATTCCTAAGATAGCCTCTTCTGCCTCGCTGATTCTTCCACCATAATTGGCGTGTTTCTCGGCGCGCCTCAGCCATTCACCATGACTATAGAAACCAAGCGTTCCCGCTTCTTCCCATTTGTTTTTGTTCTTGTACTTAGCGTAAAATATATGCGCGTTGTATGGAGGCCACAAGATGGCTTGCTGCACCCGGAAAGTATCCTTGAATCGCACAATCTCATCGAAGTGATAGGGCGAACTCAGCGCTACATCATCGGAAATCAGAATTTTGTGATGCGTGGCGAATGGTCCGGATGATGGGATTTTAAATACACGAATTCCATTTTTTCGAAAAACGAGGTACATGAAGTTGCTATCGACCTCATAAGGAAGAAAGTCATACAGCATTTCGATGTTGTTCGTTTTAGCGTATTTAAGTACGAAAGCAATCTCAGGAATCTCTGCAATCGTTAACGCTAATCGGCTTCTGTATGTGCTGAAGACACAGCGTAAAGCCTGCACGAAGGCGAATGGAAACCAGCGCATCAATAGGGGCAATGTTCCGAAGTCGCCTAGCGACATATGATCGCGATCGAGGTAGGAGTGGACTTCCGTTTTGGCGGATCCTTGGATGTA
>Ga0315899_10002701_pt1 | contig 19499 bp, 15 predicted proteins | sample LakEriMetagenome_2_FD_203518 | JGI IMG/M metagenome (GOLD analysis project Ga0315899, IMG submission 203518) | Freshwater fungal communities from buoy surface, Lake Erie, Ohio, United States - Buoy 4 MA112 | ecosystem: Environmental > Aquatic > Freshwater > Lake | place: USA: Lake Erie, Ohio... | reverse complement strand
GGATCTCGTCGTGGATTGCTCCACCCTTGACGTTAACTGCATCAGGAACAAGTTCGCCAGCAAGTGCTTTACGCACTGAAACTGCAACTGCAATTCCTGCACGCTCTTGCGCTTCATCAGTTGATGCACCCAAGTGTGGGGTTGCAACAACTTGATCCAGCTGGAATAAAGGTGAATCTGTGCAAGGTTCGGTGACATAAACATCGAGACCCGCACCTGCAACGCGACCTTCAACAATTGCGTCATAGAGAGCAGCCTCATCGAGGACACCTCCACGAGCAGCATTGATAATGCGAACTTCCTTCTTAACCTTCTTAAGAGCTTCAACCCCAATGAGGTTTGCAGTCTCTTTAGTCTTTGGAAGGTGAATTGTGATGAAATCGCTTCGCTTCAAGAGCTCATCAAGTTCAACAAGTTCAACGCCTAACTGCGCAGCCTTTGCAGGCTGTAAATATGGATCGTATGCAACAACGTTCATACCGAAAGCTTGCATGCGGTGTGCAACAAGCTGACCGATACGACCAAAACCAACAATGCCAAGTGTCTTCTCGAAAAGTTCAGCGCCTGTGTACTTAGAGCGCGCCCACTTTCCGTTACGAAGTGCAGCATGTGCTGGCGAGATAAAGCGCGCTGAAGCGAGCAACAATGAGATCGCTAGTTCAGCTGCAGAGACGATATTTGATGTAGGTGCATTAACAACCATGACACCGGCAGCTGTAGCTGCAGGAATATCAACGTTATCAAGACCTACACCTGCGCGAGCAATGACCTTAAGGCCCTTTGCTGCGGCAATCGCTTCTGCATCCATCTTTGTCGCTGATCGGATCAGAACTGCATCGACACCCTTGCCAAGTTCAGCGAGAAGTTCTGCGCGGTTTGCACCGTCGCAATTGCGAACCTCAAAATCTGGACCTAGTGCATCAAGAGTTGCAGAGCTGAGCTCTTCAGCAATTAAAACGATGGGTTTAGCCACGCGCAGCACTTCCCTCTTTGTAGCCATCGGTATTAGTTTGTTTCATCCAGCTAAACATCTTGCGAAGTTCGCGTCCAACACCTTCGATGATGTGAACCTCACCCTTTGCGCGAAGCGCCTTAAACTCTGGTGCTCCTGCTTCTTGGTCATCGATGAAGCGCTTAGCAAATGCACCTGATTGAACATCAGCAAGAACTGCCTTCATGTTCTCCTTGACGCGTGCATCGATAACGCGTGGACCTGAGACGTAATCTCCGAACTCAGCTGTGTCAGAGACTGACCAACGCTGCTTCGCGATTCCACCTTCGTACATAAGGTCAACGATCAACTTAAGTTCGTGTAAGCACTCGAAGTAAGCAACTTCTGGCTGGTAACCAGCTTCAACGAGAGTTTCAAATCCGTACATGACGAGCTGTGAAGCTCCACCACAGAGAACTGCTTGCTCTCCAAATAGATCTGTCTCTGTCTCTTCTGTAAATGTTGTAAGGATTCCGCCTGCGCGAAGTCCGCCAATTGCCTTTGCATATGAAAGTGTCAGTGGCCATGCGCTACCTGTTGAATCCTGCTCAACTGCAACGATGACAGGAACTCCGCGGCCCGCTGCGTATTCACGACGAACGAGGTGTCCTGGTCCCTTTGGCGCAACCATGCAGACATCGATATCTGCAGTTGGCTTGATGTAACCGAAACGAATATTGAAACCGTGGCCGAAGAAGAGTGCATCACCCTTCTTAAGGTTAGGCAAGATTGATTCTGTGTAGATATGGCGCTGTACGTGATCTGGTGCGAGCAACATGATGACAGTTGCTTCTTGTACTGCCTCTGCAACAGTGACAACGCGAAGACCTTCAGCTTCTGCCTTTGCGCGTGAAGCTGAACCTTCCTTTAGACCAACGCGAACATCGACACCTGAATCGCGAAGATTCAGTGCATGTGCGTGGCCCTGTGAGCCGTAACCGATGATCGCGACCTTGCGACCCTGGATGATGGATAGATCTGCATCCTCTTCGTGATACATCGTTGCTGCCACGGTACTTCTCCTTTTGTCGTTTCTTAACTTAGTTTTGGTAGTCGGTCTAGTTTTGGTAGTCGGGCTGGGTGTCGTGAACTGCTTCTGCTTTCGGTGTCACATCTTTAATAGAGATGACGCTGATGAGCTTGTCTAGCTGAGCAATTACTTGCTCGAGTGAGTGGCCTTCGATAGCTACTCCAATAATCATCTTTGAGATTGATGAATTTTCGGTTGGTCCCACGCTAAGGGTTTCGATATTAAATGCGCGACGCGAAAAGAGTCCTGCCACGCGAGCAAGTACGCCAGGTTCGTTTTCAACGAGAACTTCGAGAGTATGTTGACGGCGGCTAGTAGTCATTAGAGTTCCTGTGAATCCCAGTCAGGCGCCGTAGCGCGGGCAATCATGATTTCGTCATTTGAAGTTCCGGCAGCGACCATCGGCCAGACCATCGCATCGCGATGTACGCGGAAATCAACGACCACTGGTTGATCATTAATTGACATAGCCCTTTCGATTGTCTTATCGAGGTCTTCTGGTCGTTCGCAAGAAAGTCCAACGCAGCCCATAGATTCTGCAAGCATTGGGAAGTTAGGAACGCGTTTTGAATCAAGTGATGTATTTGAGTAACGGCTGTCATAGAACAAGGTCTGCCACTGGCGAACCATGCCTAGAGATTCGTTATTGATAATCGCAACCTTGATAGGAATATTGTTCAGTGCACATGTAACAAGTTCTTGATTTGTCATCTGGAAACAACCATCGCCATCAATTGCCCAGACAGTGGCATCAGGTGCACCAACTTTTGCGCCCATTGCAGCAGGAACTCCGTAACCCATAGTGCCCGCACCGCCTGAGTTAAGCCATGTGCGTGGATGTTCGTAAGAGATAAATTGTGAAGCCCACATCTGATGTTGGCCAACACCTGCAGTGAAGATTGTATCTGTGCCAGAGATTTGTCCTAGGCGTTGAATAACAAGCTGAGGAGAAAGTGATCCATCATCAGGAGTATCAAACCCTAAGGGATACGTTGATTTCAGTGAATTCATCTGGCGTAACCATGCAGTGAGATCCGGCTTGTTCTTTGCAAGAGCTGCCTTCAGCGCAGGAATAAGAGCTGTAATGGTTTCTTTTACATCACCAACAACTGCTACATCTGCATGGCGATTCTTGCCAATTTCAGCTGGGTCGATATCTGCGTGAAGAATCTTTGCATTTGGCGCAAAGGTAGAGAGCTTGCCTGTTACACGGTCATCAAAACGAGCACCTAAAGTAATGAGCAGGTCTGCCTTTTGAAGTGCTGTAACTGCAGCAACTGTTCCGTGCATTCCAGGCATTCCCATATGTAATGGATGTGAATCTGGGAAGGCACCGCGTGCCATAAGAGTTGTAACAACAGGTCCACCAAGAAGTTCTACCAACTGGCGAAGTTCTTTATGCGCATTGGCCTTGATAACACCACCACCAACATAGAAGACAGGCTTTGATGATTGTGCGATAAGAGCTGCAGCATCTGAAATTGCCTGTGAATCTGGAGTTGTCTGTGGCTTATATCCAGCTAAGTTGATTGATGTTGGCCAGTTATAAGTGGTCATCTTCTGCAGTGCATCTTTTGCAACGTCGACAAGAACTGGACCTGGGCGACCAGTCGTAGCAATGTGAAATGCTTCTGCGATAACGCCTGGAATTTGCGCAGGATCAGTGACCAAATAGTTGTGCTTAGTAAATGGCATTGTGATTCCACGAATATCAGCTTCCTGGAATGCATCGGTACCGATTGCGGCAGAAGGAACCTGGCCAGTGATTGCAACAAGTGGAACCGAGTCCATAGCTGCATCCATGAGAGGTGTTACGAGGTTTGTTGCACCTGGGCCAGATGTTGCAATACAAACACCAGCACGACCTGTTACTTGCGCATAACCAGTTGCAGCGTGACCGGCGCCTTGTTCGTGGCGAACCAAGATGTGGCGAATCGTTGAGTCGTAGATCGGATCGTACGCAGGAAGAATCGCACCACCAGGAAGTCCGAACATCACTTCTACGCCAGCTGCTTCAAGGCTCTTCACCAATGAAGTAGCTCCTGTCATTTCTGTGCCGTTCGCTGTTGGAACATGTTTCGCCATCTTCGTACTCCCTTCTCTCTCGATCTTCTTAGTTACTAACTTCTATCTTTTCTCTAGCTTTTCCAAATGAAAAAACCCTCAGATATCTGAGGGCGCGCGTGACATGAAGGCACGCGCTATCGAATCACCACCACTGAAACTACTGAAGAACGTGTTGATTGCATGGCCCTATTCTCCATCGGAGCGGGGCTGTGCGTCAAGAGATGAGATGAACGTCTCAAAAAGTGGAACGGTTAGTCGCAGACCGCACCTTTTGAGGCTGAGCCCACGAGCTTTGAATACTTAGATAGAACACCCCGGGTGTATTTGTGAGGAAGTGGCTTCCATCCAGACTTTCGGGCTTCGAGTTCTGCTGGGTCTACTAGTAGATCAAGTGTGCGATTTGGAATATCGATACGTACGAGATCGCCATCTTTGATAAATGCAATTGGTCCACCGTCCACAGCTTCAGGTGCAACATGGCCCACGCAAAGTCCAGTCGATCCCCCAGAGAAACGACCGTCGGTGAGAAGTAGCGTTTTCTTTCCGAGACCTGCGCCTTTAATTGCGCCAGTGATCATCAACATCTCGCGCATTCCTGGTCCACCCTTTGGACCTTCGTAACGAATAACAACTACATCGCCCTCTTTAATCGTTCCATTTTCGAGAGCATCCATTGCTGCTTGTTCGCGTTCGAAGACTCGAGCAGGACCTTCAAAAGTTTCAATTCCAATTCCAGCTGTTTTGCAGACTGCGCCTTCAGTTGCAAGTGAGCCACCAAGGATTGTGATTCCAACATCTGTTGACATTGGTTTGTCGACTGGGAAGAGAACACTTCCATCTGCAAAGGGAGGATTGATATCAGCTAAGTTCTCAGCCATTGTCTTGCCTGTGACGGTAAGTGTGTCTCCATGGAGATAGCCCGCATCAAGCAAGATACGAAGCACAACAGGAATTCCACCAACGCGGTCAACATCTGTCATGACATATTTTCCGAAAGGTTTGAGATCACCAAGCAGCGGAACCTTTGAACCAATACGGTGGAAATCATCGAGCGTAAGGTCAACTTCTGCCTCGTGAGCAATAGCGAGAAGGTGGAGTACAGCGTTTGTTGAACCACCTAGTGCCATAAGAATCGTGATGGCATTCTCAAATGCCTTCTTCGTCAGAATATCTCGGGTTGTAATTCCTTTACGGATTAACTCAACAACTGCAGCACCTGACTTAATTGCAAAGTCATCTCTACGACGATCTACAGCAGGAGGGGCCGCAGATCCAGGCAATGAAAGCCCAATAGCTTCACCAATACTTGCCATTGTGTTCGCTGTATACATACCGCCACAAGCACCTTCACCTGGGCAGATTGCCTTTTCAATTTGATCTACACGATCTTGTGTAATTAATCCTCGCGCACATGCACCGACGGCTTCAAAGGCATCAATGATGGTTACATCTTTGCCGTCTACTGAACCTGGAAGAGTTGAACCTGCGTATACAAATACCGATGCAACATCGATACGTGCTGCAGCCATCATCATGCCAGGAAGCGACTTATCACAACCTGCAAATGTGACCATTCCATCCAGGCGTTCTGCCTGCATAACTGTCTCAACTGAATCTGCAATTACTTCACGAGATACGAGAGAGAAGTGCATTCCTTCGTGGCCCATTGAAATTCCATCAGAGACGGAAATAGTTCCGAATTGCATTGGGAAACCACCGGCTTCAATTACGCCTTTCTTAGAAGCCTTTGCAAGTCGATCAAGTGAGAGATTGCAAGGAGTAATTTCATTCCATGAAGATGCAATACCGATTTGTGGCTTTACCCAATCGTCATCGCCCATTCCAACTGCGCGGAGCATTCCACGCGCAGGTGCGCGCTCTAATCCATCAGTAACGAGTCCAGAGCGAGGTTTCATCTTCGACATGAGAGAATTCTACCTTCAGTCGCGCTATTTGCGATAAATCAGTTTCTACGTAAAAGGAGACACCTCTGTGTCAAAGCAAGCCCAAGATCAGACCCTAGACCCAACTCGTTGGCGCACCCTCTTTGTTGTTGCCATCGCTCAATTGATGATTGTTCTGGACAGTTCAATCATGAATATCGCGATTCCGAGCGCCAAGATTGAATTAGGAATCACTGATGCCAATCAGCAGTGGGTTATCACTGCCTACACCCTGGCCTTTGGTTCACTCCTTCTATTGGGTGGCCGAATCGGTGACTACATGGGCCGTAAGAAGATCTTCCTTATTGGACTCGCTGGTTTTGCATTCGCGTCCGCACTTGGTGGAATCGCATCGACTCAAGGACTTCTCTTCGCATCTCGCGCACTTCAGGGTGTCTTCGCAGCACTTCTCGCACCTGCTGCCCTTGCAATCATCTCTGTAACTTTTACAGTTCCACAAGAACGCGCAAAGGCATTTGGCGTTATCGGCGCAATCTCTGGCGGCGGCGCAGCAATCGGATTGATTCTCGGCGGAACACTCACTGAATATGCATCATGGCGTTGGTGCCTCGGAGTAAATACACCAATCGCAATTATGGCGGGAATACTTGCCCTTAAATTTGTACATGAGTCAAAGGCTGCAGGCGATAACACATACGACATTCCTGGCGTTATCACTGCAACAGCTGGTCTCTTCTCTTTAACTTACGGATTCAATGAAGCGGCAACTAAGGGCTGGTCTTCTTCCGTAACGATTTCATTCTTTGTTGCAGCTGCAATTCTTCTCTTCATCTTTATCAATATCGAAAAGCGCGTTGCTAATCCTTTGATGCCGCTACGCGTGATCACAGAACGTAACCGCGGTGGTTCATACCTCGGATCTCTCGTTGTTGGTGCTGGCCTATTCTCAATGTTCCTATTTCTTGGTCTCTACCTTCAGGTAATTCTTGGTTTTAGCCCCTTGAAATCTGGTTTCGCATTCTTGCCATTTACAGCTGGAATCATCATCTTCGCTGGAGTTGCATCACAGTTACTTCCAAAGGTTGGACCTAAGCGACTTATGGTTCCGGGTTTGATTTTTGCAGGTATCGGATTGCTTCTACTTACCCGCATCACACCAGAGACTGCATATTTCACCCATGTGGTTCCATCTCTTCTCATCATGTCTAGCGGTATGGCTCTTGTGTTTATTCCGCTGACTTCAACTTCTCTACACGGCGTCTCTAATCACGACACGGGTGTAGCGAGTGCAATGCTCAATACTTCGCAGCAGATCGGTGGATCTCTTGGAACCGCTCTTCTCAATACTGTTTCAGCCACAGCTGCAGCAACCTATGCAACGACACACACTGAACTTGGAAAGATGGTTCAGCCATTCGCCATGACACATGGATTTACCGTTGCATTTAAATTCAGCGCCGTACTTCTCTTTACGGGTGCAATTCTTCTCTTCTTCTTTATCAATATTGGAAAAGAGTCACTCGTTGAGACAGAAGGCGCCGGCCTGCATTAATTAATTAGAAGCTTGACCTAAGTGGCCAAGTAGAAGCTCACGTACGCGTGCAGCATCTGCTTGGCCCTTTGTCTCTTTCATCACTGCACCAATAAGTGCGCCAGCTGCAGGTAGGTGTCCCCCGCGAACTTTCTCTGCCGTATCTGCCTGTTCTGCGCAAACCTTTTCAATGGCAGCCATTAGCGCACCATCATCATTCACAACTTTGATTCCGCGCTTTGCAACAACTTCAGATGGCTTGCCTTCACCGGCAATGACGCCTTCGACAACTTGGCGGGCAAGTTTGTCGGTGAGTTCACCCTTGGCTACAAGTGCAACGAGTTCGGCAACATCTGCCGGAGTTATTGCAAGGTCAGCAACTGCAATGTTCTGATCATTTGCAATACGCGAAATCTCACCAAGCCACCATGTGCGTGCCTTCGTTGGATCTGCACCAAGATTTACTGTTGCCTCGACGATATCCAAGACATCAGCGTTAATCATCGCTTCCATCTCTTTATCCGGAACGCTCCACTCTTCCTTGATGCGTTTGCGGCGCACTGATGGACGTTCTGGCAGAGTTGCACGAAGTTCCTCAATCCACGTAGCTGCAGGTGTTACTGGAACCAAATCTGGATCTGGGAAGTAGCGGTAATCCTCTGCCTGCTCTTTAGAGCGGCCTGAGCGAGTAAGGCCAGTGTCTTCCTGGAAGTGACGAGTCTCTTGCTTAACTTTCTTTCCCTCGTTGAGAAGCTCTGCATGACGAATCATCTCGCCGCGAATTGCGCGCTCAACTGAACGAAGCGAGTTAACGTTCTTTGTCTCAGAACGAGTACCGAGTACATCAGAACCAATTGGCTTAAGGGAGACGTTTGCATCGCAGCGCAAAGAGCCTTGCTCCATCTTCACATCAGAGACTTTAAGGCCGCGCAAAATATCGCGAAGTTCTGCAACATATGCCTTTGCAACTTCTGGCGCATATTTGCCTGTACCAGGAACAATCTTGGTCACGATTTCAACAAGTGGAATACCAGCACGGTTGTAATCAAGGAGCGAGTAATCAGCACCGTGAATACGTCCAGTTGCTCCACCTACGTGAAGAGACTTTCCGGTGTCTTCTTCCATATGGACGCGCTCGATCTCAATACGGAATTGCTTTGGGCCCTCTTCAGTATCAATTTCAACATCAACATAGCCATCGAAACAGATTGGCTCGTCGTACTGCGAAATCTGGAAGTTCTTAGGCATATCTGGATAGAAGTAATTCTTGCGAGCAAAGCGGCTATATGGCGCGATCTTGCAGTTAAGTGCAAGGCCGATCAGAATCGTTGATTCAATCGCTTTCTCATTCACAACTGGAAGCGCGCCAGGAAGAGCTAAGCAGACAGGACATGTTTGAGTATTTGGTTCTGCACCGAACTCTGTTGCACATGAGCAGAACATCTTGCTATGTGTATTGAGTTCAACGTGAACTTCTAGACCCAGTACTGGATCCCACTTTGCAATTACTTCGTCATATGTTGGAAGTGCCATTAGCGCGCTTCTCCTAATACTGGTGCTTTGCTCAAGATTGGTGCGCCCCACTTAGAAAGCAGAGCTGCCTCAAGAGCTGCACCCGCCTGGTAGAGACGCTGATCCTGCATTGCAGGTGCCATGATTTGGAATCCAACTGGCAAGTTATCTTCTTCAGCCAAACCTGCAGGAAGTGACATTCCGCAGATACCGGCAAGGTTAACTGGAATCGTTGCAACATCACCTAGGTACATAGCCATCGGGTCATCGACCTTCTCGCCAATCTTGTAAGCAGTAGTTGGCGCAGTTGGTGAGACCAGAACATCGGCCTTAGCAAATGCCTTTGCATAATCTTCTATGATCAGCGTGCGAATCTTCTGCGCAGATCCGTAATACGCATCGTAATAACCAGATGAGAGCGCATATGTTCCAAGGATGATGCGGCGCTTTACTTCGCGGCCGAATCCTGCATCACGAGTGGCGCTCATAACTGCTTCTGCAGATGCGCCATCGACATCACCTGTACGAAGTCCGTAGCGCATTGCATCGAAACGTGCGAGGTTTGATGAACACTCAGATGGTGCGATTAAGTAGTACGCAGCAAGTGCATACTCAAAGCTAGGGCAATCAACTTCTACGATTTCAGCGCCAAGGGATGCAAGAACTTGTAGTGATTCATCAAAGCGCGCTTGCACGCCCTTCTGATATCCCTCTCCTTGCAACTGTTTGATAACACCAATCTTCATTCCCTTTACATCGCCACTTTTCGCCGCTTGTACTACTGCAGGAACTGGTGCATTAATACTTGTCGCATCTTTTGGATCATGTCCTGCGATGACTTCGTGCAGGAGAGCTGTATCTAAAACTGTGCGACCAAAGGGACCTGCTTGATCGAGGCTCGATGAGTATGCAATCAATCCGTAACGAGAGACAGCGCCATAGGTTGGACGAACTCCAACGATTCCGGTTAGCGCTGCAGGCTGGCGAATTGATCCACCAGTATCTGAACCGATGGCAAGTGGTGCTTCAAGCGCTGAGACTGCTGCAGCTGATCCGCCTGAAGAACCACCTGGCGTGCGAGTTAAATCCCACGGATTAAATGTTGGACCGTAACCGGAGTTCTCTGTCGATGAACCCATCGCGAACTCATCCATATTGGTCTTGCCCATGATGACAACACCAGCATCTTTTAGTTTCGAGACAACAGTTGAGTCATACGGTGGGCGCCATCCCTGCAGAATCTTTGAACCTGCAGTTGTTGGAACGCCTTTCTGTGCAAGGACATCTTTAAGTGCAAGTGGAATACCTGCGATAGGAGAAAGTTTCTCTCCCTTTGCACGGCGTGCATCTACATCTTTTGCCTGTGCGAGTGCGCCTTCTGTATCAACGTGCAGAAAAGCTTTTACTTGACCATCAACTTCAGCAACGCGATCTAAATGCGCCTGGGTAAGTTCGACAGATGTTGTTTCGCCTTTTGCAAGTGCTTCTGCCATCTGTGCGGCAGTCTTATTGATCATTCTGCTTCACCCAAGATTTGTGGAACACGGAAACGAGATTCTTCCTTCGCTGGTGCGCCAGATAGAGCATCTTCTGGAGAGAGACTTGGTAGAACTACATCTGGACGCGCTACATTTTCGAGTGGCTGCGGATGAGATGTTGCCTTAACGCCAGATAAATCCATCTCTTGAACGCGTGCTACAGCATCGAGAATCATGCCAAATTGTGAAGAGAGTTCAACGAGTTCTGACTCTGTCATTTCGATACGGGCTAAGCCTGCAAGCTTTGCGACTTCATCGCGGGAGAGGCTGCTCATGTGGTGAGTCTATAAAGTTTCGGTCAAATATCCGAATCAGATGCGAATTTGGCCGTTGCCGGTAACAATCCAGGTAGTTGTAGTCATCGCCTCTAACCCCATAGGACCACGGGCATGCAACTTCTGATTTGAGATTCCGATCTCTGCGCCAAATCCCATCTGCTCTCCATCGGTAAATCGTGTTGATGTATTGACCATAACGGCGGCGCAATCAGAGAGTGCGATAAATCGAGAAGCGTTCTCTTTATTCTCAGTCACGATTGCCTCTGTGTGCTTTGTGCCAAAACGAGCGATGTGATCTATTGCTGCATCGAGCGAATCAACGACTCCAACATTCATCTCTAGTACGCCGTACTCGGTAGACCAGTTCTCTTCAGTTGCCACAGTTGATTGAATATTGAATTTCTCGGCAACCTTCTGCGCTGTTGCATCTGCATGAAGAATGACACCAGCTTCAGAGAGCGCCTTAAGTGCCATCGGTAGGAATGTTGGAGCAATCGCCTTATGCACAAGAAGCGTCTCTGCTGCATTACAGACACTTGGTCGGTGGGTCTTTGAGTTAATAAGAATTGGAAGAGCTTTCTCAATGTCAGCAAATTCATCGACATACACGTGGCACACACCTGCACCAGTTTCAATTGTTGGAACCGTGGCTTCATCGACAACCATGCGAATGAGTGCGGCACTGCCGCGGGGAATCACTAAATCCACTTTGCCTCGCGCCGTCAGGAGCGCCTTTGTTGTTGCTCTATCTTCTGAAGGAACAAGCTGGATTACATCGGGTGAAATCTTCGTTGAAGCTAGTGCATCTCTCATGACGTTAACGAGAATCTCATTGCTATTGCGAGCGGTAGATGAACCGCGCAACATCGCCGCATTTCCAGACATCACGAGAATTACTGCGGCATCCACTGTGACATTTGGGCGAGCTTCATAAACCATTCCGATAACGCCAAAAGGAACTGAAATTTGCTTTAGCTCCAAACCGTTAGGCAGTGTGGATTCACGCAAAGTTATGCCAAGTGGGTCAGGCAGAGCAGCAACTTGTCGCGCTCCCCCGGCAATCGATGCAATGCGCTCTGGCGTTAGAAGTAAACGATCCTGCATCTGTGGATGCATCTGATCTTTACGAGCGTTGGCCATATCGAGTTCGTTAGCTGCAATGATCTCAGCGCTTCTAGATTCGATTGCTTGAGCGATTAACTCAAGAGCTGCCTTACGTTCTGCACCAGTGGCTACCGAAAGTGTGCGCGAAGCAGCTCGAGCTTTATCTGCTAGCGCTGAAACAATCTCTACCGCTGTCATAGGAGTACTAAATCATCTCTATGAACCAGCTCGCGCTCATATTCGGCGCCGAGGGATGCTGCAAGTTCTTTAGTAGATCGACCGAGCATCTGAGGAATCTCGGTTGAATCAAAGGCGACAAGACCACGTGCGATTACTTTTCCTGCCTTAGAGGAAAGCTCTACGGTATCGCCTGAAATAAATGTTCCTTCAACTGCTGTAACTCCTGCAGGAAGAAGTGAAGTTCCGCGTTCGAGAATTGCGGTAACCGCGCCATCGTCGAGAATCAAACGCCCTTGTGGAGTTGATGCGTGCGCGAGCCACAGCAAACGTGAATTTGCTTTAGAACTCTGCGCCTCAAAGAAAGTGCCGAAATCTGCACCGTTAATTGCTTCTTGAGATTCCGTGAGAGATGTAAGGAGCATAGGAATTCCAGCACTTGTTGCGATACGCGCAGCCTCTACTTTAGTAACCATTCCCCCACTGCCAACGCCAGAAGAGCCTGCACCGCCGAGAACAATTGATTCGATTTCAGACATTGAAGCTACATTGCGAATTGGATTTGCACCAGCCTGTGTTGGTGGTGCGTCATAGAGCGCATCGATATCAGACACTAGGACAAGTAAATCTGCATTTACAAGAAGTGCTACGAGGGCCGCTAAGCGATCATTATCTCCGAAGCGAATCTCTTGTGTTCCGACAGTGTCATTTTCATTAATGATTGGAACGACGCCGAGTGAGAGAAGCTTCGTCAAGGTCTGCTGAGCATTCTGATAGTGAGAGCGGCGGACAATATCTTGAGTGGTAAGTAAGACTTGAGAAGAAATAACGCTATGAGCTGAGAACTTCTCGTTATAGCGAGCAATCAATAAGCCTTGTCCAACTGATGCGGCAGCTTGTTGTGTAGCTAAATCCTTAGGACGAGTTGTGAGCCCTAGTGGCGATAGGCCTGCTGCAATTGCACCTGATGAAACGAGGATTACTTCAGAACCGCGCTCTTTAAGTTGGCAAGCGAGGCTAACAATCTTCTCTACTGCTTGAGGATCTAGCTGGGAACCTGCAGAACCTGTGAGCGAAGATGAACCAATCTTGATAACTATGCGCTTGGCGCTCTGTAATGCGGTGCGGCTCATTTCTTATTGCTTTCTTCTTCACTCTCTGCGAGCTCATCGAGAGATAATTTAATTTCAGGGTTAGTTGGCTCTGCCACGTTGTACTCCCACTGACGTGCAATTTCCTCATCAGAGAGTTTGTCTTCCTCGCGTTCGACTGCCTGCCATGCGCCTTCAAGGCGTGAATCTTCACCGCGGCGATGCAAGAATCCCGCTAACTGTTCCGCGCCCGCTTCGATAGTTGGCTCCCATTCGAAGACAACTTCATTATCGCCTGATCCGATGCGAACTTCAGAGCCAGCAACAGCGCCCTTCTTAAAGAGCTCCTTCTCAACGCCAAGCTGAGCAAGGCGATCTGCAAGGTAACCGATAGCTTCTGCATTCTTAAAGTTTGTCTGGCGAACCCAGCGGACAACTTTCTGTCCACGTACGCTAAATGAACCATCGCCATTGAGTTGAACTGAGAATCCAGAATCATCGACAGCGACAGGCCGCAAGATAATTCTTGTGCGCTCTTCTTTAGCTGCCTCTGTACGTTCGCGTTGTACAAGTCGTGCCATCGCATACAAGAGTTCTTGTAAACCTTCACGGCTGGCAGCAGAGACTTTATAAACCTCGAAGCCGCGCTCCTTGAGCTGCTCTTCGACCATATCGGCCATTGCTTTTCCATCAGGTAGATCAATCTTGTTTAGGGCAACGATACGTACTCGATCTTCGAGGCCACCGTAGAGAGCAAGCTCATTTTCAATTGCGTCTAGGTCATCAATTGGGTTGCGGTCGGTTTCAAGTGTTCCGCAATCAAGTACATGCACGAGTGCAACACAACGTTCAACGTGGCGAAGGAATTGAAGGCCAAGTCCCTTGCCTTGTGATGCACCTGGAATAAGTCCTGGAACATCTGCGACTGTAAATCGAGTATCTCCTGCCTGCACAACGCCCAGATTTGGAACGAGCGTTGTAAATGGATAATCAGCAATCTTTGGGCGGGCTGCAGAGACAGCGGCAATAAGTGAAGATTTGCCGGCGCTTGGGAATCCAACGAGTGCGATATCTGCAACAGATTTAAGTTCGAGAGTTAATTTACGTTCTTCACCTGGTTCGCCAAGGAGTGCAAAGCCTGGTGCGCGACGTTTTGATGATGAGAGAGCTAAATTTCCAAGACCGCCATGGCCACCGCGAGCTGCAAGAAAAGTTGTTCCGATTCCAACGAGGTCAGCAATCTCTTCGCCATCTTCGTTATAGATAACAGTTCCGTTTGGAACGGGAAGGATGAGGTCTTCACCTGAAACGCCATCTTTGCGATCGCCGAAGCCCTGATGTCCTGAAGTTGCTTTGCGATGTGGAGAATGATGGAAATCAAGAAGTGTTGTAACAGATGAATCTACGACAAGGATGATGTCGCCACCGCGACCGCCGTTTCCACCATCTGGACCACCGAGTGGCTTAAATTTTTCACGCTTTACAGAGACGCAGCCATCTCCACCTTTTCCGGCAGAAGCAAAGAGAGTGATGCTATCGATAAATGATGTCATTTATATTCACTCCCCTTCTGTTGATGGTTACTTACTAAAATAAAAAAGCGGACCGCTGTAAATGCGGCCCGCTCCTTTAAGAGAAACCTAAATTAAACTGCAGGGACTACATTCACTACGCGACGACCGCGAGCGCGACCGAATTCAACTGCACCAGCTGCGAGAGCAAATAGTGTGTCGTCCTTACCGCGTCCTACGTTCTTGCCTGGGTGGAAATGTGTTCCACGCTGACGAACGAGAATTTCTCCTGCATTAACTTCTTGGCCACCGAAACGCTTAATACCGAGGTACTGTGGGTTTGAATCGCGACCGTTACGTGTTGAGGAAACACCCTTCTTACTTGCCATTTATTTGCTCCCTTAACCGGTTCGCTTACTTAGCACCGCTGATTGCGGTGATCTTTACTCGTGTGTGCTGTGCACGGAAACCTTGACGACGGCGATGGCCTGTCTTGTTCTTGTAACGAAGGATGTCGATCTTTGGACCCTTAACATCGTCGATAACTTCTCCAGTTACCTTTACCGCTGAGAGAGCCTTGAGGTCTGTCATGACATTTGCACCATCTACAACGAGGAGTGCTGGGAATGAAACTGATGCGCCTGCAGCAGCGTCGATGCGATCGACGGTGATGGTCTCGCCAACAGTTACCTTCTCCTGGCGCCCGCCAGCTTTAACGATTGCATACATGCTCATTGCCTCAGTTCTTCTAATCTCTACGCCTGTGCACAAGTGGCCGGGCAGAGGCTAAGGGTACGGATTTCGCCCCCTTGGGGTCAAATTGGGCTTTCGCCCCCTTAAATCTAAGCGGTGATAACCCCTGAACTTGCAGCTCTACGGCGGCGCTTTCCCTTAGGGCTAACGACTGCCTCAACTTCCTCAGGAGCTTCTTCATTTAAGGTCTCATGAAATTCATGATCTGTTGCATCTTCTTCTTCAACATCTGGATGATGCGCAGTCTGTGAATTTACTTGAGGCATTGGAGCCTTCATCTTCACCGGATCCATATGGATATGAATTCCGCGACCATTACATGAATCACATGTTGTTGAGAATGCTTCGATGAGGCCTTGTCCAACGCGCTTACGTGTCATCTGTACAAGTCCAAGAGATGTTACTTCAGCAACTTGGTGCTTGGTGCGATCGCGGCCAAGTGACTCAACTAAGCGACGAAGGACAGCGTCTCGGTTCTTTTCAAGAACCATATCGATAAAGTCGATGACGACGATTCCACCTAAGTCACGGAGACGAAGTTGGCGAGCAATTTCTTCTGCTGCTTCAAGGTTATTCTTGGTAACTGTCTCTTCGAGGTTTCCACCTTTACCGATGAATTTACCGGTGTTAACGTCGATAACAATCATCGCTTCAGTGCGATCGATAACAAGGGAACCACCAGAAGGTAGATAAACCTTGCGATCAAAAGCCTTTGCTAGCTGTTCTTCAACGCGGTAGTCAGCAAATAAGTCGCCTGAACCTGCGTACTTCTCAATCTTTGTAACGAGCTCTGGGGCAATTGAACCGAGGTAAGAAGTAATCTCATCCCACGCTTCATTTCCTTGAATAATGAGCTTGCGGAAATCTTCATTGAAGATATCTCTGATAACTCGCACGGCAAGATCTGGCTCAGAGAGCAGTAGCGCCGGTGCGTGGAAATTAGGGTTTTCAGACTTCTGAAAAATATCTTCCCATTGAGCCTTCAAGCGCTCGACATCTGCGGTGAGCTCAACTTCTGAAACTCCTTCAGCCGCGGTACGAACAATGACGCCCGCTGTATCTGGAATTAAATTCTTCAAGATTGCCTTAAGGCGTGTGCGCTCTGACTCTGGAAGACGCTTTGAAATTCCGCTCATTCCACCGCCAGGAACATAGACAACATATCGACCTGGAAGAGAGATCTGGCTGGTAAGGCGAGCACCCTTCTGACCGATTGGATCCTTTGTTACCTGAACAAGAACTGGCTGGCCAGTCTTTAAGACCATCTCAATTTTGCGCGGTTCAGATTCTGAAATACCTGCGGCATCCCAGTTAACTTCACCTGCATAAAGAACTGCGTTTCGACCCTTGCCGATATCAACGAATGCAGCTTCCATAGATGGAAGAACATTCTGAACGCGACCCAAATAAACGTTTCCGACGTATGAGACGTTGGCATTTCTATTTACATAGTGCTCAACCATGACGTTATCTTCGATAACTGCAATTTGAATACGATCACCAATCTGGCGCACAACCATTTCGCGGTCAACATTTTCGCGGCGGGCTAGGAATTCACCATCTGTGATGATTGTTCCGCGGCGACGGTATGGCTCACGATATTCGCGAGATTCATTACGTCCGCGATCACGGTCGCGACGATTGCGAGTTCCACGCTCTGTGCGATCGCGTGCAGGACGCTCAGTCTTCTCACGTGCTTCACGCACCTTTACAACTGTTACAACGCCATCTTCATCGATGACCTCGCCAGGAGTTACATCTTCACCAGCGGCACGGCGGCGGCGGCGACGGCGATGGGTCGTACCTTCTGCGCCTTCCTCTGAATTCTCTGCTGAATCTTCTGACTCATCGCTAGAACCTTCTTGAGAATCTGCTCCATCACCTTGTGACTTACGGCGGCCGCGGCCACCTCTACGACGGCGACGGTTACGACCACCACGTGAATCTGAATCTTCAGAATCAGCAGAAGAAGTTGTCTCCTCGGAGCCTTCGCTCTCTTTCGAATCTTTACTTGTTGATTTAGCTTCTGACTTAACAGCGCTCTTCTTTGCACGCTTAGGTGCAACTGCATCAACTGGGGCAGCTTGGAAGATAGGTACTGGAATTGCAGCAGCCTTCTTGCGAGTCTTAGGCGTTGTATCTTCTTGAGATGTCGCATCAATTGCGACCTCAGGTGAAGTTTCTTTACTCTTACTTTTCTTTACCGCACGTTTGCGCGGTGATTTTGGCTCGATAGCCATGGCACCAAATCCTTTAGCGCGTACCTTCTAGATTGTTCTAGATATACGCATTCTCGTGGCTCATCATCTATTAAAACTTTGAGCAAATCTTCTTTTAAATCTTTTTCTGTAGTCCGCCGCAGGCGCGATGAAGATCGCTGGCCGCGCTGAACTGTTGGGTTAAGTATGGCAGATGGAATGAACGAATGGCTATTTTGAGCGTGTTTTAACCGCGTTGGCTAGCGTGAACATTCTGAAGCAGACCAAAGCCGATGAGGTTTGCAAACATGCTCGAGCCGCCATAGGAAAGGAAGGGAAGCGGAACTCCCGTCATCGGCATCAAGCCAAGAGTCATTCCGATATTTTCAAATATCTGAAATGCGAACCAAGCAATAACGCCTGTACATACGAGCATCCCGTAGGGGTCCGTCGATCTTCGTGCAATTCCGAAAGCTCGCATCAAGATCGTGAGAAGTAAGAGAATAATTGCGCCGCTTCCAATAAAGCCCAACTGCTCACCAGCAACGGTAAAGATAAAGTCAGTTTGCTGTTCTGGAACGAATCGACCATTTGTCTGTGGCCCATCAAATAAACCTGTTCCAATTAATCCACCAGACCCAACTGTGATGCGTGCCTGACGTAATTGATATCCCGAACCCTGGGCATCTGCATTGGGATCAACGAATGCTTGTAATCTCTTTACTTGGTACTCATTGATCACTCCAGTTTTGGTGGCAACAAAGCCACCAATAACTGCAAGAAGAATAAGACCTACTACCCAACGGGTGGGTGCACCAGAGACAGCCAAAATTGCCACGACAGATGCACTGATAATAAAGACGGTGCCCATATCTGGCTGTTGAAGAATAAGAAAGATAGGAAGCGCTGCAACTGCGAGTGCTTTGAGAATGTCATTGGTACTTGGTTCATCGCTGTTATGCGTTCTCTCTGAGAGCAACATTGAGATACCGATAATGATTGAGATCTTTGCGATCTCAGCTGGCTGAATCTGGAAGCCACCAGGAAGTGGAATCCAGGCCTTTGCTCCATTGACCTCGCTGGCAACTCCAGGAATAAGTACAAAAATCAATCCGAGTACGCCGGCAACCCAGATAAAAGGGGTATATGCGCGAAGTAATCGATAATCAATAAAGGTTGTTCCCCACGCAAGTGCAACACCAATAACAATATTGATGACATGGCGCTTCAAGTAATACTCGGGGTCTAGACCATTTGTTGCATACCAATCACGTGTTGCGGCATAAACCAAGAGGGTGCCAATCACAAGAAGTGCAGCTACAGCTCCAGTTAATATCGGATCAAAACCGGCGAAGAAAGATCTACTTCTTGCGCGACGATAGGGGTTGCGGTTTGCAAAGGTGGTCACTTATCGCCGCTCCCCTCTGGATTGAGAATCGATGCTGCTGGTTTGGTAGCTGGTGAAATCTTAGGCAACTTTATCGGGGGTTTACCCTTCGGAAAGAGAGCGAGCTCTGGCTTTACAGCGTTTCCTTGAATGCCAAAGAGGGCTTCATAAATTTTCTTTACTCCTGCGCCAGATGTACTCGCACCAAAACCACCTTGGCTGACCATCATTACAACAGCGTATTGTGGATTTTTATATGGTGCATACGATGCATACCAAGATGTATCTGCCTTCGCAGACCCATTTGCATTCCTACCGAAGACTTGCGCAGTTCCAGTCTTTCCAGCTGTCTGCACTGGGAATGTTGAGAACAAGCCTGCCGAAGTACCAGTCAAGGTCACTTCATGCAGTGATTCCTGTAAGAATT
>Ga0315899_10002700_pt1 | contig 19500 bp, 13 predicted proteins | sample LakEriMetagenome_2_FD_203518 | JGI IMG/M metagenome (GOLD analysis project Ga0315899, IMG submission 203518) | Freshwater fungal communities from buoy surface, Lake Erie, Ohio, United States - Buoy 4 MA112 | ecosystem: Environmental > Aquatic > Freshwater > Lake | place: USA: Lake Erie, Ohio... | reverse complement strand
ATCAACGACGCCGCGGCGACGCTCGAACTCGCCCTCGCCCTCAAGCGCGTCGACCCCTCGCGCATCGGCGCCTGCGTCGTCAAGCACACCAACCCCTGCGGCAGCGCACTTGCCGCCACCGCTCGTGATGCAGTGGATCTCGCCATCGCGGGCGATCCCCTCGCCGCTTATGGCGGCATCATCGCCATCAACGATGTTGTGGACGAAGCCGCCGCCGAGCGTCTCTGTCACAAAGACTGCTTCTTTGAAGTGGTCATCGCGCCTTCCTACAGCAGTGGGGCGCTCGCCATGCTGCGTAGCCGCTGGGCCAACGTCCGCATCCTCGCCACGGGCGATCTCGCTCGCGCGACCCGCCACGACAGCGAGCTCGAACTTCGCACCATTCCCGGTGGCGTGCTGGTGCAGGAGCGTGACGTCGCTCTCACGCCAACCACCGCGATGGTGCACAAAGCTGGCCCTGCACCCACGGTCGATCAGCTCCGCGCCGCAAGCTTCCTTGAAGCAACCGGCCGTTTCCTGTTTAGCAACGCGGTGCTCGTGGGCGGCTTCGAGAACGGCAATCTTCGCATGTTCGGCGCTGGCGCCGGGCAGATGGACCGCGTCACCAGTTGCCGACTCGCCATTGAAAAGGCAGGCAAACACGCCGCCGGCTCCATCGCCTACAGCGATGCGTTCTTCCCCTTTAGCGATGGTCCGCAGGTCCTCATCAGCGCGGGTGTCAAGATGCTTGTCCACCCGGGAGGCAGCAAACGCGACCCGGACACCTTTGAACTGTGCGACAAGCACGGCGTCACCTGTGTCCTGACCGGCACACGCCACTTCCGCCACTGATGTGCACCCGCTGATTTCAGTCGTTTACAACGCGATCGTTTCACACGTGTCGCGTCCAGTCGCGTTATCATGCCGACCATGCGCACCCGCGTTGCACGCTCCCTTGTCCTCGGTCTTGCGCTCGTCGCAGGACTTGGCACGCCCGCGCATCGCGCGCACGCTCAGGATGCCGCGCAGCCTGCATCACCCAACTTGCGCCTCGGTATCGCGCCAGTCACCGGCAACTTCACCGCTCTTGCCGCGCGTGCCTACCGCTGGCAGGACAACGAAGGCAACACGCGCCTCTATCTCGATGGCGGTGCTGTCGGTGAACGCGTCACGCTCTACATCGCCGATTACACGCTCGAAGCTCGCAAAGCCAGCGTCTGGCTGCGCGAAGTCGGTCGCGACGCCAACGGCAATCCGCTCGTTGAGGTCTACGCCACGCTTGAAGATGTCGGTAGCCCGACCGACGCAAGCGGCGGCACCACCTTCAGCGGCCCGTGGCTGCCCGTGCGTGCCGCGCTGCAAACAACCGAGCAGATCTTGGTGCGTGCCGATGTCACCACCGAGTCGCAGCCGCCCACGCGCGATGACGACATCAAGCAATTCCTGACCAAATCGCAGGACGCATACACCAAGGCGATCACTGCCAGCAAAGTCGTCGAGCCCCTCGCGCCGCGCCCGACGTTCACGCCAGGTGTCGCAGCAGCCGACGCAGCCCCCACACGCTGGAAAGCCCAGCCCCCCGCAACACGCCCGCGAGGTGAGGCACCCATCGTCTCCGCGCAGACCGACGCGAAGCCGGCGCAGTCCAACCGTTCACGCACGTGGAATCCATCCTCATTGCCCGGCGCGACCCGCACGAGTGAGCAAGCTCCCGCGTCTGCCACGCGCACGCCGCAGTCGGCTCCTGCAACCACGGCAGCTGCACAACCGGCAACAACGACAGCAACGACAACAGTGCCGCGCGAAGCAACGCAGCCAACAGCCCCTGCCCAAACGCAAACACAAACGCAAACGCAAACGCCGGCCCAAGCCCAAAATCAATCCCAAAATCAAGCCCAGCCACCCGCGTCACAACCTGCCCAGCCCGTCGCCCCGCAGCCCGCAACAGCCGACGCAACCAGCACTCCGATCTTCGCCCGCAGCGGCATGATCACTATCGCCGCCGGCAAGATCACCTTTGTCTCCGCCGACGCAAACGACCCCACCAGCGAAGATGCAGTCATCGCCAGCGAAGGCTTGACCGTCCTCTATAAGGATGCACGCACAGGCCGCATCCTCCAAGCCACCGCCCAGCGCGGCGTGCTCTTCCTCGCAAAGACCGGCACGCCGGCAACTCCCGGCGCGATGGAGTTCTCCGCTGAGAGTGTCCGCGGCTTCTACCTCGAAGGTGAAGCCGCCGCCAGCGATGGCTCCTTCAACCTCCGCGCCCCGCAGCTCTACTACGACGTCGCCAGCAACCGCGGCGTCATGCTCGACGCTGTCTTCTGGACGTACGACGCGCAGCGCAACCTGCCGTTCTACGTCCGCGCCAAAGAAGTTCGCCAGACTTCCACCGAGCAGTTCACCGCCAAGAACGCCACATTCACCAACTCCGCGTTCTTTGAGCCAGAGCTGGCCATCGGCGCACGCAACGTCACCATCACTCGCAAAACCCGCGAGGTGCGCGAGCTCTTCGCCGACGATTCCGTCGCGCCGCGCCTGGAGCCCTACAACCAGGTCAAGGCAGAGAACATCACGCTGCGCAGCAACGACGTGCCGTTCTTCTGGTGGCCCTCCTATAGCGGCGATCCCGAGCAGCCCTTCATCAAGGATGTCCGCATCGAGAACCGCAGCGGCTCGGGCCTTGCAAGCAAAGTGCGTTGGAACGCGCTCAACCTACTCAACATCGGCCCGGTCGACGGCTTCTCCGCCGACCTGCAGACCGACTTCTATGTCGAGCGCGGCCCCGCGCTAGGCACACGCCTCGATTGGGAAACACGCCGCCACAAAGGTGACTTCTTCGCATACATGGTGCCGCTCGATCGCGGAACCGATGTGCTCAAGCCCGGCACCGAAATCAACCAGGATGAAGAGTTCCGCGGCATCATCACCGGATACGACCGCTTCCGCGTGAGCGATCACTGGACCGTCCTCACCGAGCTCAGCTACATCAGCGATGCAACCTTCATCGATGCCTTCTACGAGGAAGCGGGCGAAAGCCGCCGTGAATTCACCAACCGTCTGCGCGGCGAACGCACCGAGTCGAACACCCAGCTCACGCTCGAAGCCAGCGGCCCATTCAACGACTTCCTCGCCAACGAGTGGCTGCTGCAAAGCCGCGGCTACAGCGTGACCAAACTGCCGGAAGTCGCGTATGTGCGCCAGGCCGATGACCTGCTCGGCGCCGGCGCACCGGGCCTGCTCACTTGGAGCAGCGAGTATCGCATCGGTCGCTACGCCCTTGCGACCGACGAAATCGCCCTCGAAGATCGCGGCTTCAACACCATCCTCCTCGCCGATCGCGTCTTTGGCATCGATCCAGCGCTTAGCCCGAGCGACGCTCTCCGTGCACGCGGCCTGAACGAAGATGCCGTCACGCGCATGGACACGCGCCACGAGCTCACCGCCAAGATGAGCGACGGCGTCAACGTCGTCTCGCCCTTCGCCATCGTGCGCGGCACCTTCTACGACAACGAGTTCGACGGCTTCAGCTCCCGCGCAGGCGGCAACGATGAGCTGCGCGTCTGGTCCGCCGCCGGCGCACGCGTCAGTACCAGCTTCAACCGCGTCATTGATTCCGTCGATTCACGCTTCTTCGACATCCACCGCTTGCGTCACATCGTGGAGCCCAACGCCACCTTCTGGGTCGCTGGCACCAATGTCGAAGCCAACGACATCCCGACCTACGACGCCCGCGTCGACAATCTCGCCGACGGCGCGGCCGTGCGTCTGGGCGTCGCGCAGATATTTCAAACCAAGCGTGGCGGCCCAGGCCGCTGGCACGATGTCGATCTGCTCAAGATCAACACCGACTTCGTCTTCGCCAGCGACGACAGCGACCCGCAAACCCCCATCGGCCGCTTCTTCGACGCGCGCCCCGAATACAGCGCGCTGGGCGACTACTTCGTGGGCGATATGCAGTATCGCCTGACCGACGCAACCAGCATCGTCGCCAGCACCATCTACGACTTCGACGACAACCAGCAGGACATCTCCACCGCTGGCCTGCTCATTCAGCATTCGCCCAACTTCACCACACTGGCCGACGTGCGTTTCCTCAACGCTCAGGACTCCACCGTCCTCACGGTCTGGGGCGACTATCAAATCACCGACAAGTACGGCGTCCTGCTCAGCCCCAACTACAGCATGAGCGAAGGCGAATTCCAGAGCGTCTTCGCACGCGTCACGCGCCGCTTCAGCGCATTCCAGGCCAGCATCAGCATCAATTACGACAACATCCAAGGCGAAACCAGCTTTGGCTTCGTCTTCCAGCCCTACGGCGCAACGACAGGCGTTGGCGCCACCGGCACCGGTCTCGACGGTGTCTACAGCGGCGGCTCCGGCCTGTGATGTTGTTCCTTACTGCTTGATCGCGGGCTGCGCCGGTTCCGCATTCGCCGGCTGCGTTGTTTCCGCTTCCGGTTCCGCCCAGCCGCCGCCCAGTGCACGATACAGCGACACAACCGCCGTCGTGACCTCGGCCTTGCTCAGCACTGCCTGATCTTCCGCGTCGTACAACTGCCGCTGGCTCTCGAGCACATTGAGGAAGTCACCCACACCGCTGCGATACCGCTCATCGGCCAGTGCAACCGCCCGCTTGTTCGCGTTCACTGCGTCAATCAGCGCTTGGTTACGAGCCTGCTCATTCGTCAGTCGCACCAGCGCGTTTTCCACGTCTTCAAGGCTCGTGAGAATCGTCTGCTCATACGAAATCAGAGCCTGCTTCTCGCGCTCGTTTGCCGCGTCAATCAACCGACGAATGCGACCCGCATCAAAGATGTTCCACCGCACCGAAGGCCCGAAGCCCCATGTGCGACTGCTCGCATCAAACAGGTCTTCCGCCTGGCTGCTCTCAAAACCGAAGTTGCCCGTCAAGCTGAATCGCGGGAACAAGTCCGCCGTCGCCACGCCAATGCGAGCGCTCGCCGCCGCGATGCGCCGCTCCGCCTGCCGAATGTCCGGTCGCCGACGCAGCAGATCACTGGGAATCCCCACCGCGATATCGCCCGAGATCTGCGGAATCTCGCGCTTCACCGCCAGCTCTTCCGCCAGCGCAGCCGGGCTCTGCCCCAGCAGCACGCCCAGCCGGTGCATCGCCGACCGTTCCGAAGTCGCAAGCGGCGGCTTCTGGCTACGCCGCGTCGCCAGCAGCGCCTGCGATTGTGCCACTTCCAGCTCCGCCGCCAGACCTGCATCCAGCCGCGACCGCGTCAGTTCAACCGTCTCGCCCTGCGTCTTGATGGCGTTGTCGCTTACCAGTTGGCGCTGCTGCGCCGCGCGCAACTGAACGTAGTTCGTCGCCACTTCCGCCACGATCGACACGAGAATCGCCTGCTTGTCTTCCGCGCTGGCTTCAACGTCAGCACGCGACGCTTCCACGTCACGCCGCACGCCGCCCCACAGGTCCAGCTCCCAGCTCGCTTCCGCGCCGGTGCGGAACGTGTTCCGCGTGCCCGTGAAGCCCGGCTGCCCGGTGTTCTCACTGTTCCGCCGCCGCTCCGCGCTACCCGTCGCATCGACAGACGGATACAACGCGCTCTCCGACACGCCTCGCAGCGCACGCGCCTCGCGCAGCCGCGCCTCGGCAAGCTTCAGGTCAAGGTTGTTCGCCACCGCGCGATCAATCAAGCTCGCCAGTTGCTCATCGCCCAGCGTCCGCCACCAGTACGACAGCGCGCCTGGCTCCACGCTCGTCGCCGAGCTCTTCACTCCGCTGCCGCTATCAAGTGATGCGAACGCCTCCGGTGTCTTGATCTCCGGCTTTGTGTAGTTGGGTCCCACTGTGCACCCGGCGAGTGCAATCAGCAGGCCAGCAGCGGCGGTAGGAGCGATGTATCGACGTAAACGGGGCATGCGATTCTCCGGAATTCAATCAGCGACGAAAGCAGACTCGTGTTGGTCGTGAGCTTGACAGTGGGGTGGTTCTACGCAAGTGATTCAGTTGGATTCCGGCGCAGCCGATGCGGTGCTGCGATTCACCGGCTCCGACTTGATGTACACGTCAACTTGCTGGCCCACATACAGCGGCAGATCCTTGGGGTCAAAGCTGAAGATAGCTTGCAGAACCCGCGTGTCCACGCGCTCCGTGCTCGCGCCCGTCAAGCTGCGCTTGGGAACGATGAACGGCTCAAACCGCACAAACTTCAGATCCGTGCGAATGTCTTTGTTGCCGCGTGCGAACGCCACCGCAGGCATGTTCGGCTTCACACGCCACGCTTCAAACTCGTCCACATCCACCCGAACGTGCAGCGGGTTCACGGTGCCCACCAGCATGAGTGGCGTCGAAAGTGCGCCAGCCTGCGCAAACTCACCCTCGCGCACATTCTTCTGCAGCACCTTGCCTGTCACCGGGCTCTTCACCGTGCGCCGATCAATCTCAATCTGCAGTGCATCAATCGCTGCCTGGGCTTCAGCAACTTGGCTCTTCGCGACGTCAATATCCACGCTCCACGTTCCCGCTTCAAGCAACGCCAGCGACGCCCGCGCTTCCGCAAGCCGCGCTTCCGCCGTCGCGATGCGAGACTCCGCAGCACTCACCCGCGCCTGCGCGCCCTGCAGCGAGAACTGACGCCGCGAGCGTTCTTCAGCGCTCAGCGCGTTCTCGCCAAGCGTCTGGGCTCGCGTGTTCTGCATCTTCGCGTCATCAAGTCCCGACTGTGCATCCAGCAGCTGCGCCCGGGCATCCGCCACATCAGCTTCAGCCGCCGCCACACGCGCCCGCTGCGGCGGAATCGTCTCCGGACGTGTGCCGGCTTCCAGCTTGGCCAGTTGCGACTTCGCCACATCCAGCGCAGCCTTGCGACTCTTCATCTGCGCATCCAGCTCGCGCGTATCCAGCGCAAACAGCGGGTCGCCCTGCTTGATCATCTCGTTCACATCAACAAACACGCGCGTCACCAGTGCGCTCACGGGCGCACCCACCGCGATGTTCTCGCTCGCCGCCTCCACAAGGCCCGAACCCGCGACAAAGTGGTCGTAAGGCGGGCGGGGCGGCTCAATCACAGGCGGCATCGCCGGCGGCGGTACCGACCCCTTCACAACAGTTATGGCAGCGAACACGATGCCCACGATGGCCAGAAGCGGAATGAGAATGGTGCGGATCATGATGAACTCCGAAAGTTGTACGTGTGAAGCGAGCAATGCTCGCGTGATGGTGCCGAATATGATAGTTACTTGCCCACTGCGCTCTCCGCGATGTGCGTCGCTTTGCGCAACCCCTGGCCTTGAATGATGCGGACGATGTGACCGTCGTCCATCTCCGCGATGCGATCAGCGAACTCAAAGATGCGCGCGTCGTGCGTCACGACCACCAGCGTCAGGTCTTCACCCGCCGCTACGCCCCGCAAAAGTTCCATGACCTTCTGACCCGTCGCATGGTCCAGCGCGCTCGTTGGTTCGTCACACACCAGCAGCTTGGGCTTGTGCACAATCGCGCGGCTGATCGCCACGCGCTGCTGCTGACCCCCCGACAGCTTCCGCGGCTCATCTTTCGTGCGATCGCCCAGCCCCACCAGCGTCAGCACTTCCTTCGCACGAGCCAACGCCTCTCTGCGCGGCACCCCATTAATCAACAGCGGCACCGCCACATTCTCCGCAATCGTCAGCGTCGGAATCAGGTTGAATGCCTGAAACACAAAGCCCACATTCACCGCACGAAACGCGGCCTTCTGGGCCTGATTCATGTTCGCGTAGTCTTGGCCCAGCACCTTGCACTGGCCGCCGTCGCGATCAAGCACGCCAGCGACCACGCTGATCAGCGTCGTCTTGCCGCAGCCGCTGGGGCCCACCAGCATCAGCATCTCGCCCTTGTGCACGCTCACGTCCGCGCCGCGCAGCGCACGCACCGCGCTGTCGCCCTTGCCATACGTCTTCGTGACGCCCTGGCACTGAACGACCACCTCAGTGGAAGGCGTCGCCGCGGGTATCGTTCCGGAAGTAACTGTTGCAGTAGCCATAAGTGTTCTCGTGATGCATTACGACTTGAAGACGACAGCGGGCTCCAGCCGCAGCACGTTGATAGCAGAGATACCGGCAGACGCAAGGCAGATCAGCAGCATGCCCACACCGCTGCCCACCAGCAGTTGCCAAGGCATGAAGAACCCCACACCCGCCGGCTTGAGCAGCATGCCCGTCAGCGCGGCGCACCCAGCACCAAGCCCGAAGCCAAGCCCACCCACAACGATGACCTGCGTGAAGATCATCATCAGCAGACGCGTATTCGTCACGCCCAGCGCCTTCAGCGCGCCGAAGTAGCGTGCGTTGTCGACCACGTAGTTGAAGAACGTCTGCCCGCACACGAGCAGGCCGATCACAAATCCCAATGCGACCGTGATGCCGAAGTTGACCAGAATCCCCGTATTGATCAGCGTGTACCACATCGTCAGCGACGCGAAGTCAGATGCAGTGCGAGCCTTCTCACCCGTGTAGTCGCTGATGCGCTGCGCCAGAGCCTCATGATTCTCGCCGCTCTTTGCGCCCACCAGCACATACGACATCAGCTTCCGCTGAGGCGGCGCAAACTGCATCGCCCGCGAATACGTCGTGTACAACGAAGGCTGCCAGTAAAACGGATCACGCGTCTCGCAGATGCCCACCACCCGCGCCGCGTTGTCATTGATGCTCAGCGTGTCACCCACGCGCAAGGGCCGTGATGTCCCGTCGGCATGCTTGATCCGCAAGTCACCTTCCGCCGCACGCCGCTCCACAATCACACTGTCGGCCTGCCGCAAGTCTTCCAGCGAGCCCGACAGCATCCGCACCGGCCCGCCCAGCAGCGTCGCATCATCCACGCCGATGACGTTGGTCATCTCCAGCGTGCCTTCGCTCAGTCGCACAGGCAGCTGCGCCCGATACATCGGCATCGCCCAGTCCACACCGGGCACGCCACGCGTCCGCTGCAGCACTACATCTTGCAATGGCTTGGAATCTTCCGTAAAGCGAACCTGATCATCCATCACCCAGATATGCACGTGAGGCGTATCTTCGATAAATGCCCACGTCCGGCGCGTATATCCCATGAAAATCGACGCCTGCTGCGTGATCAGCGTCGCCGCAAATGCAAGGCCGATGAGTAGCCCAAGGTACTTGAGCCTGTCATTCATGATCATCTTGATAGCTAGGCGGATCATCGTGTGTCTCCCGACAATGTGTCACCAATGCGTGTCCCGGTCAGGCCGCTCATGTGCGCGTCAATCGCCAGCATCGCCGATCGCAGCGGATCCGTGAATCGCGCCCAAGGCAGCTTGCCATGGGTGATGTACAGGCTCACCACGCCATGCACGCAGCCCCAGCACATCTGCGCCACCGTCTCCACGTCGTTGTAAGGCGGCAGAAAGCGTCCCTGCGCGATGCAGTCCGCCACCGTGTGCCGGCACGCGTTGTATCCCTCGCGGTCAGCATCTGCGAACATGCAGTTGTCATCACGTTCCATCTCCGCCACAAAGTCAGGCGGCTCTGTCATGAACATGAGCTTGTAGTGGTGGGGGTGCGCCAGCGCAAACCGCACATAACCCTGCGCCAGCACACGAAGCCGCGCGACAGGATCGGCGATCTGCATGACATTCGTCGTCGCGTCATCAAACGAACGAAAGTCCTGCTGCATCATCGCGTGAATCAGCTGCAGCTTGTCCGCGAAGTGCACGTACAAGGCGCCAGGCGTGTAGCCCGCCGCCTTCGCGATATCGCGCATCGATACGGCATCAAATCCACGCTTCACAAACAGCTTGCGGGCCGCATTCACGATCTTCGCACGAGCCTTCGCATTCTCCTGCTCACGCCGCATCGCCGCGGGCGTCGCGGGCTCGACTGCTTTCTCGCCCGACACCTTTTCGCCCAGTTGCATCACGCCCGCAGCTTTGCGAGTGGAGCCCGTGGAGGAGTTGGAGGGACGACGAGTAGACATGTGAGTGAACCGTGTTCATTCACTATACGCTGTTTAGTGAACGCCGTTCAGTGAATTGGTTGGATTTTCTGCTGTGACACCGTAAACGTCGGAATACATAGTGTTTATCGCCCCAAAGCCTCCTTGTCGCCCCCGTTCCCCGCTCCCGTTCGCCGTTCTCCGCTCTCTCACCCCTTAAACACAATCGCCGGCTCCAGTCGAATCACCTTGATCAGGCTCAGCATCGCGCTCAGCGCGCTGATCACCGCCACCGCGCAGCCTGCGAGGAACAACGTTTGCCAGATCAGTCGAAACGCCAGCGGGCTGTTACGCGCGTTGAAACCCATATACGCCGCGAGCCCCGCGCCAAGTCCGAACCCGATGAACGCAACCACGACCGCCTGCACGATGATCATCAGCATCAGTCGGTTGTTGCTCGCGCCCATCGCCTTCAGCGTGCCGAAGTAGCGCAGATTGTCCACCGTGAATGAGTAGAACATGAATCCGGTGATGATCGTGCCGATCACAAAGCCCAGCGCGACAGCGATGCCGAAGTTGATCGGAATCCCCGTGTTCTCGACAAAGTACATCACCGTCTTCCAGCTGAATTCGCGCCCGCTGTACACCGCCAGCCCGCTGCGGTCTTCAACCGTCGTTGCCAGCGTCTGCACATCAACCCCTGGCGCGGCCTTCGCGATGATGTACGTCAGCATCTTGCGTTCACGCGGCACAAACTGCACCGCGCGTGAGTACGTGGTATAGATCGTCGGTTGGCTCTGAAAGCTCCGTGTCGTTTCCGCGATGCCCACGACCACCGCGCGCCGATCGTTCAGTTCGAGTGTGTCGCCAACGCGCAGCGGGATTGACGCGCCGGTCACTTCATCGCGCCGCGCCAAGCGACTCGTCGCGCCCACGCGATCCACGATCACGCCGTCGGCACGCCACAGATCTTCCAGCCGCCCCTCGACCATGCGCGAAGGACCGCCAATCAGCGTCGCGTCATCAATGCCGAAGATGTTGCAGTTCACAATCGTGCCGTCATCCTGCCGTGCACGCGTATTGCCCTTGTACAGAGGCATCGCCCATGCCACGCCTTCGACCCCGCGAATGCGAGAAAGCGCGGTGTCCTGCAGCGGTTTCGCGTCATCAATGAACTGCACTTTCTGATCCATGATCCACAGATCAGGCTGCGCAATATCCGTGATCACGGCGAACGTCCGCGACATCAGCCCCACGAAGATCGAGCCCTGCCACACGATCACCATGCTCGCCAGCGCGACGCCGAGAATGATGCCGAAGTACTTGCCCGTATCGCGAAAGAGCATTTTGAGCGCGACTGATATCATGATGTTGCTCCTTGCTTCACGCGTGCGTCAATTGCCGCTCGCGTCGCATGCAGCCCCGCGATCGTGAACGCCGTCACATGCCGTGACCACGCGTCAATCTGTTCACTCGAATACACACTCCGCGGCTGAATCCGCGTGATGACCGGCCGCGCATGCTTGTAATGCAGCACCTGACCGATCAGACTGTTGCCCGCCATGTCGATCTCTTCTTCGCTCGCCTCTGCGCCCAGGAACTCACGCACGATCTCGCGCACACGCTCCCACATCGGCGCAATCGCCTGTGCGACAACCCTGTCCAGTGCGGGTGTTGGTTCCACCATCTCGCGTGCCATCAATACGCCGTGCCAACTGGGCCGCCCCGGATCAATGATCCGCGTGAACATCAGTTCCACCATCGCTCGTACACGATCTTCCGCCGTCCGCGCTCTCGCGAACATCGCCTCCACAGGTGTCCGCTGACTCGCGATCTTGTACGCATACTCCAGCACCGCCGCATAGAGCCCGGCCTTGTCGCCAAAGTGGTAACTCACCGCCGCGATGTTCGCGTCCGCCCGCTCGCAAATCTCCCGCACCGTCGCGTCCTTGAACCCGCGTTCCGCAAACACTTCACCTGCCGCCAGCAGGAGTTTTTCCTGTGTCGCATGCTGCGCGTGCACCGCATCCCGCATGGCGGCGGCGTGCAGAGGTTGAAAAGGTCCCGCAGGCATTGTTCGTCACCCAATCAGGCGTTAATGCGGAGTCAAACATCTGTTTCAAACGCTTGTTTGAATACTCTACGTCGCCTGCCCCTTCGTCGATGCGACTCGATCCCGGCAAATTTCCTAAATCGCACCCCGCCCTAGCCTTGCGCATGCCTCGCCGTCGCGAAAAGTCCGCTGTCCAGCAGCCCGCCGCGTCTCCACAACGTCGGGCCGCCGTCACGCTCTCCTGGCCGGGCAAGCGCAGCCCCATCATCGACGCAGCCCACCCGCACGTCGCGGCGCTCTCGCCCTTCGCAACTGCCCTCAGCACCAAACGCAATGCTGTGGCGAATGCCGACAACAGTCACGCGCTGCAGGCTCTCGCCCTCGCCAACATCCAGCCGCGGCTGATCTACATCGATCCGCCGTACGCCACCCAAGTCGATCACGGCGTGCAATCCGCCGACGGCGCAGCCCTCGCGTACGTCGACACCTGGCAGGATGAAGACTACTGCCAGGCGATGTTCGAGCGTCTGTCACTCATGCATCATGTGCTGCGCGATGATGGCTTTCTGTTCGTCCAGTGCGACTGGCGCGCCAGCGCATGGCTCCGCGTGATGCTCGACGAGATCTTTTCGCGTGCATGTTTTCGCAACGAAATCGTGTGGCGCCGCGCGCCCAACCTTGGTCGCCAGGCGACAAGCGCGCAGCTTGGGCGCACGACCGATAGCATCTTTGTCTACAGCAAGCGTCCGCGCCAGCCGTTTCCGGGTCGTGTGCCGCAACTGCTGCAACCGTGTGAGCTGACCGGCACCGGCGCACCCGCCGGCGCGAAGTGGGATGCTGCCGCCAAGACGTACTTCACCACCGCGCCACGCGGCGACTACACCGACGCGAGCATCGCCAAACTCCGCCGCGAAGGACGCGTGTACGACAGCGCGACAGGTAAGGTCTATATCAAGTATCCGCTCGTGCGCGACGCGGACGGCCGCTGGTGCAAGCCCATCACCATCGACACGATTTGGACCGATGAAGAAGTGAAGCCGCTGCGACACGCGAGCAAGCGGGAGCTGGCGATTGATTATGTGACGCAGAAGCCTGAGTCGCTGCTGCGGCGCATCATCGATTGGGCGAGTGAACCGGGTGATCTGGTCGGTGATTTCTTTGCAGGTTCAGGGACAACACTCGCCGTCGCGCATGCGATGGGGCGGCGCTTTGCGGGCGTTGATCAGGGGCAACTGGCTATCGCGACGATGCGCAATCGGCTTGCGGACGCGGACGTTGTGTGGTGTGCGGCGCAGACGCAGACGGTGGCGGCGCGTGTGCGGCAGCCACGGGTGACGCGGCGCAAAGTGGCGCGGGCGCAGTAGAAAGCGCGCGAGGCGTACCTCGCGTGCTGGTGAGCTGGTTGGTTGCGATCAGAAGGTGAACGTCGCGCCGATGCCGACCAGAGCGGACGAGTCGGCGTCGGGTTCGGCGACGGTGTTCTCGTCGCTGTCGATCAGTTCGTATTCCTGCGAGAAGAAGTAGCCGCCCCAGGCGTTGAGCGAGATCTGCGGCGAGGCTTGCCACGCGACATTCAGCACGATGGGAATGCCGCTGTGTCGACCCACACCGTCGGCGACGGGGCCTTCGTCATCGAGGCGGAAGTCGTTGCGCTCGTAGCCGCCCAGCAGCGAGAGCGTGATGCTGTCGCTTGCGGCGTAGTTGAGAGCAATACCACCCAGGTTGCCGACACGCTTGCTGGTGAGGCTCCACTGATCGTCGATCTGCCAGCGCACGATCGGCACGGGCACGATGAGTGCGTCATCTTCAAGCTGCGTCTGCACGCCGATGCCGAAGCCGATGAGCAGATCGCGGTCGAACGCGTAGCTGAGGCCGACGAAGCCGCCGTAGGTCAGGGTGTCCGAGAAGTCCGCGCCGGGCTCGCCCGCGCTGGTGATTTCAAAGCCGATGCTGTAGCCCCAGTTGTCGTCGAGCTGGTTGCGCCATGATGCGCCGATGGTGCCGATGTAAACCTCTTCCCAGACGGGCGGGACGGTCGCATTGGCGAGCGGGAAGAAGGCGTTGCCGTTGCTGAAGTCGTAGTTCCAGTACTCTGCGCCCGCTGAGATCGAGAGGGTGCCGCGCTCGGTCACGGGGATCGAGAAGTCGAGCCCTGCGCCGCCGCCGGTGACGGACACATCGCTGGTGGAATTCTCGAAATCTGCCGAGAACAGGTGCATGCCGAAGAATGACAGCTCCGCCTGTGGCGCGGCCGCTTCGGCCGGGCGGCCACTTGGCTCCGCCGCGGACTGCAGCTCCACGGCCGCGGTTTCGGTTCCGCTGGTGGGGGCATCCTGCGCGGCACCGGCCATGGCAGTCATGGCCAGGAGCAGTGATCCGCCCATCACTTTCGCAAACACATCAGCACGCATGCGATTCCTTTCGTCGTCACGGACGACACTTACGACCTTCCGCGGGTCCTTCCACCGCGCGAAGCGTACCCCGCTGGACATCGACGCGCTATGATGTGTTTCCCTTCGGGGCGATAGCTCAATTGGTAGAGCACTAGCTTTGCAAGCTAGGGGTTGAGAGTTCGAGTCTCTTTCGCTCCACTTGGTCGTTTTGGTCTTCCACGCCGCAGCCGATGTGCTGCGGCTTGTGGTTTTTGGGTGGTGGGTTTGGGGGATCGGCAAAGCGGTGGGATTGGTGGGTTGTGGTGTGGCGGGGGGAGTGGCGGGAGTGGGTGTGGGCGCGGGGGTGGGGTTGGTGGGGAGGTAGCAGTCGGGGTGGAGGCGCGGGGTCATGAGGATGGCCGCGATGTGCGGGGTGCTGGCCCACGTGAGCAGCTCGTTGTAGGTCATGGTGCGATCGACGCGGCAGAGTTCGCGGAGGTCGCCGTTTAGTTCGATGAGCCAGAAGACGCGGCGCAGGTCCATCATGTCGAGATGGAGGAGGTGCGCGGGGGTGATGGCATCGGTGATGGTGCTGTAGTCGTTGCTCGCGCACATCGCTTCGAGATGCTCGTGCGTGGTGGGGATGAACTCCAGATGCGGATCGATGTAGTTGGGTGCGGCGCTGCGCGCGGGTGTGAGATAGGGCACGCCGGGCTGGGCGTAGATGAGGGTGATGGTGGTGGTGGGCTGCTGCGCTGTGGTGGCAGATTGTGATGCATGGAACTGGCTGGACATGGGTGGCCCCCTTCGTGTGCGCTGCTGTGCAGGTGGAGCGGCGCGCGATGCGTCCCTCTATATACAGGGCCATGTGGCGTGGTGCGCGCGCACGAGTCTGCTGATTTTGCTCGATTGCGGCGTGTAAGTGGTTGTGAAGACGGGAGAAGAAAATCTGCAAAAATCTGGCCGAAAGGGAGTGAAAACTGGTGGATTGTGCGCGCGGGTGGACTTGGTGGGGGTGATGGGAAGCGAGCGGGTGCGAGCGTGGACGATGACGCAATCGCGCAGCCGGCCGGACGACCGGCGGGATGCGGTGCGAGCTACGGATGGTGTGGAGGTGGCGGCTTCGGTATGTTGTGCCACCTGCCACACGGGAGTGGGGCCGCTGCGTGACCGTCCACATCAGTTGGCATTCGCGACGCGCGATCAGAAAAGCTGCCTGAGCATGATTACTTCCGAAGGAGAAAGCGGTGCCTCGCGAGTGAAAGAGACTTCGTAATCGCCGGGGGCGATTGGAAGACGGATGCACTCGTAGGGATGGTCGCTCTTGGGACCGAAGTATGCGTCGAACAAAACAGGATCGGCTCCGACGCGATGGTGGAAGGTGTGTTCCCACGCGTTGTTCTCGATCGTGCGTGCGGCGTGGGTCAGCACTTCCTGCTCGTTGTCGGCAGCGACCCAGCGCACAAAGGCGATGCCGTGATGACACTTGATCCATGTGGTTGTGAGCGGCTCGTTGTTCAGGACGAGGCACTCTTCACCATGCGCTGTGACCACGTCGCACGTGTACGCGACTCGATCAAGGGCATCGCAATCTGCATCTGGGTCCCACAGATCGGTCACTCGCTTGCTGGCAAGGACGAGGAAAGCGGAGCTCTCCAACCATGGATTCGGCACGCGACTGCTCCGAGGTTTGAAGACGGCTTCCATCGCCATCCGCAGCATACTCCGCAGCGTTATGGCGTGGCATGCTGGTGATTGGCTCGGTAAGTGCGTCAAGGGACGAGGGAAGCGGTGTTGCGCGGCGGAGAGGGGAGTTGGCCGGGGAAAGACCAAGACACACGGGCGGGTTTAATGCGGGCAGACAGTGGCACGTGAATGAAAGCTTTGCCACCTGCCACGGGAACTTGGAGGTTGTGCCACCTGCCTCAATCCAAGCGCCATAGTTTTTTGAGCACTGCCAAAAGTTCTGACTGCCGCTTGATCAGAAGTCTCGGTGTCCACTCGCTATGAGATAGAACTTGAGACGTCAGTGCAAAAGTAACCGTCTTTGTGCCGCTGAGAAAGTAGGTTGACTTCTTCTTGTCAAAATCAAAGTTCCTTGCAGAACTGTTCTTGCGTCGAGACAAAATCACCAAGTTGGCAATCTTGTGGACCCATTCGGTCTGATCCGATAGTGAAAAGTTCTTGCGCCATTCCGAGTTTGATTCCGGATTCACGGGCAGCACGTGCTCAATCGACAATGTTGCTCCATCATATTGCACGCCTGTGTCCGCCAGTTCGCCATCTAACCTCGTGAGAACATATCGGGGAACAGCTGGCGCGGCTTCATAAATTGGCCCATCCAGTTTTTCGATGGCCAACTCAATTTCGTCCTGAGTGAGTTGAAGTGGCGAACTGGCTCGAAAGAGGTTGGCGTTCTCGGCCATCTCGGCGAGAAGTCGTGCGTAACGATCTACGCGCTGTGTCCGGCTTGTTCGAATGATCAGATGAACTGCTGCCAGCCGTTCAAGATCGCACAAGAATCGCAGCAGATCTGATGATCGATTGCGGTACTTTTCTATCGCTACGATTGCGGGCGGAGTCCAGTCGAAGTTGTCAATGCGATTCAGCCAATTTAGATACGAGTTAATCTTGTCTGCATACATGGTGCTTTCGTAGCTCGCCTGCAGAATGTGGCTGTAGGCATCTGCGTATGGCACGAGCACATTATCAACGAAATCTTGTGGCGAGTGCTTTGGAAGAATATGAGACCTGAATTCGCCGAGAAGAGAACTAATAACGTCTCTTCGATATATCATTCTAATGTGAGAGAACAATTCCAAAAACGACGCTGTTCCCAGCGAGTCTTCGATGCTCTCCCATTTGTCCGCATAGGTGCCCGATTGAGGTCCAATGCCGCCGATGATCTCTGCCTTAAGTATGTCAGTGGCCGAAAGGTTCAAGCCTCGATCGTTCAAAACACTAAAGATACGGAATGCCGAGTCCAGATCCGGAGACGACACGACTACCATGACGCATCGCTTCAGCAGAAAAAGGGCTAGCTGCTGCCGACGCATTTCAGGGAGCGATTGCAACCGAGTGGCCAAGTAGCGAGCATTGGTAAGCATGCGACGCTTGCTGTCACCGTCAACCTGTTTTACATCGAGCGTATGGAGTTCACCGAATCCGTCTGGTTTCTGTATGTACTTCTCAAAAAAAGCTCGATCTCTTTCACGTACTCGCAGCCGGTGATGATCGCGCGTTCCCTTAGTCTTTTGGCCAGACGTGTAAATGTACTGGGAGAGCTCTGTAGCCAACGCCAAGTCGGCGAGGGTTGATCGCAACGCCGAGAGCAAGATGGTTACGGTGGTCAGGCGCTGTTGCCCGTCTACGACTTCAGACTTCGGATGATTCTCCTGCTTGATCAGGACGACGCAGCCGAGAAAATATGGGGCGATATCATCTGCATCGATCGAGTCGTCGTCGCCCACGGCGTGCAAAAGATCGTCCAAGAGAGCGCCGGTCTCCTCGGTGGTCCACGCATAAGGGCGTTGAAACTGCGGAATCTCAAAGGCAAATTCATCGCTGAACATCTTGTTCACCGTGTATTCGCTGCCGTGGATCTTCATGCCACTCATTTGTGCTCGCCCCAGAACGACTTAGCCCATGTGCTTGATCACCGCGTCAGCGAACTCGCTGCACTTGACCTTTTTGACGGTAGCATCGCCTTCGGCCTTCATCAGGCGTTCGAAATCGTACGTCACGGTCTTGGCTTGGATGGCGCCGTCCATGCCTTTGATGATGAGGTCGGCGGCCTGGGTCCAGCCCATGTAGCGGAGCATCATTTCGCCGCTGAGGATGACGGAGCCGGGGTTGACCTGGTCGAGGTTGGCGTATTTGGGGGCGGTGCCGTGGGTGGCTTCGAAGATGGCGTGGCCAGTGGTGTAGTTGATGTTGGCGCCGGGGGCGATGCCGATGCCGCCGACCTGGGCGGCGAGGGCGTCGCTGAGGTAGTCGCCGTTGAGGTTCATGGTGGCGACGATGTCGAAGTCTTTGGTGCGGGTGAGGACTTGTTGGAGGGTGATGTCGGCGATGGAGTCCTTGATCATGAGCTTGGACTTCCACTTGCCGCCGCCGTGGCTGGCGCTGATGGCGGCGAGGACGGAGTCGACTTCCTTGACGAGCTTGGCCTTTTGGTCGGGCGTCATGGAGTCGTAGCCGGGGTCGATGGCGCGGGCGTTGTCTTCGCTGGAGAGGTTGGGGTTGGCGTCTTTGTTGCCCAGGATCCAGGATTCGCGCTCGGTGATGATTTCGTTGCGGAATTCACGGGTGGCGAGGGCGTAGCCCCAGTCCTTGAAGGCGCCTTCGGTGAACTTCATGATGTTGCCCTTGTGGACAAGGGTGAGGCTCTTGCGCTTTTCGCGCAGGGCGTATTCGATGGCGCTGCGGATGAGGCGCTCGGAGCCTTCTTTGCTGACGGGCTTGATGCCGAAGCCTGAGCTGGCGGGGAAGCGGATTTTGGCGGCTTCCTTGGGGAAGGCTTCCTTGATGAGGGCGAGGAACTTGTCAGCTTCGGGCGTGCCTTGCTTGAACTCGATGCCGGCGTAGATGTCTTCGCAGTTTTCGCGGAAGATCACCATGTCGCAGTCTTGCGGGCGCTTGACGGGGCTGGGGACGCCTTTGAACCAGCGCACGGGGCGGAGGCAGACGTAGAGATCGAGGATTTGGCGCAGGGCGACGTTGAGGCTGCGGATGCCGCCGCCGGTGGGGGTGCTGAGCGGGCCCTTGATGCCGACGAGGTAGTCGCGGAAGGCGGCGAGGGTCTCGTCGGGGAGCCAGTTGTTGGTTTTGTTGAAGGCCTTTTCGCCGGCGAGGACTTCGAGCCAGTGGATCTTCTTCTGGCCGTTGTAGGCCTTGGCGACTGCGGCGTCGATGACGCGGACGGAAGCACGCCAGATGTCGGGGCCGGTGCCGTCGCCTTCGATGAAGGGGATGGTGGGGTCATTGGGGACTTGGAGACCGGCGGGGGACATGGTGATTTTGCTGGGCATGGGGGGGATCCGAAATTTCTAAATGGCCAAATTTCTAAATGGCCAAATGTTGGGTGGGGCGGGGGGGGATTTGGGGGAAGGGATTTTAGGAGGAGGATAGAGGGGTGTTCAGCCGGGCACATGGGTGACATGACGCACCGGGCACATGGGTGGCGCGTCACCGTAGGG
>Ga0315899_10002696_pt1 | contig 19508 bp, 16 predicted proteins | sample LakEriMetagenome_2_FD_203518 | JGI IMG/M metagenome (GOLD analysis project Ga0315899, IMG submission 203518) | Freshwater fungal communities from buoy surface, Lake Erie, Ohio, United States - Buoy 4 MA112 | ecosystem: Environmental > Aquatic > Freshwater > Lake | place: USA: Lake Erie, Ohio... | reverse complement strand
CATTGGCATCTTAGCTTTGTCTCCCGAGATAATCCGTTCCATCCCAGATCAGAGTCGATAGAACTCCGTTCTTCAGTTCTGTTCGCTTATAACCATCTCCATCATACGAGAAGGTATGAGCAACCGCGTCTTCAAAGAACTCTTTCATCCTATTCTCCTTGTCGTAAGTCATCGTCGTCTTCTGCCAGGGAAGCTGTTGGTTCGTTTGGTTGCCGTTAGCGTCGAAGGTGTACGTTGTCACATACCCGCCTTGAACGCTTGTCACCAACTGACCAGCTAGGTCGTAGGCAAACGTCGTGGCCACGGGGAAGCTGTCGAACGTCTTGTTATCCACCGCGTCGTAGCCATAGGTGAACGTTGAGTTCACTCCGCTCTGGGTGTAGATCGCAGTGGTTACCCGGTTCTTGGCGTCGTAGCCATAAGCTAGGTACACTCCGCTTCCATCGAGGATTCCGCTCGGATTGCCGACTGGGTCGTAGGTGTAAGTCAGTCGCTGAATCTCAACATTTGTCGAGAAGTAGTCAATCTGGCTCGTCGGCCTATTGAGGTTGTCAAACGCCACCTTGCGATAAATGCCACTGGCGTACAGAATCGTCGTCGTTCTGCCTCCGGCATCGAACTGCATTGTAGTTCGTCTCCCGCTTGGGTCGATGTAGCTTGTGGCCTGCCCATCGTTATCGTAAGTCCAAGTCGTCACCAGGTTATCTGGATCAGTCAGCTTCGTTCGCTGACCAGCCGCATCGAAGACGTACTGCTGGCGCACCGCACCTGGATCAGTCTTGTCGATGACTCTACCGAGCGCGTCGTAGGTGTAAGTCGTTGTGCCTGTGCTGTCCACCATCGTGGTTCGCAAACCAAGCGCATCGTAAGCCAGAGTAATCCGAGTTCCATCGGAGTAAACCGTCGTCACCGAGCGGTCCAGCGCGTCGTAGGCATACGTTGTCACATCGCCAGTTGGGAACTTCCTCGTCTCCCTCGCACCCGTGCTGAGGTAGGTGTAGGTCGTGATCTTTCCTATCTGGTTCGTGATGGCAAGCATCTCGTCCCGGGCCGAATAGCTCATGGTGATGAGACCGTTCCTCGCGTCCTTGATGACGGTGTTGTTGCTCACCTCGTCGTAGGTGTACGTCGTGCGGTTTCCAAGCTGGTCAATCTGCGCCTGAACCCGGTTCAGGTTATCGAACATACTCGTCGCCCGATTGCCCCGCGCATCTAGGACCTCGGTCTGGTTACCGACGGAGTCGTAGCTGTAAGTCGTGCGATTGCCAAGGGCGTCGATAGTGGCATTGAGCCTTCCGCCATTGTCGTACACGCTTGTGGAGACAGCTCCAGTTGGCTCAGTGACTGAAGTCTGCTGACCGGCCGCATCGTAGGCGAACGTCGTCCGCTTGCCCATCGGCGAGATGGACACAGTTTGTCGACCAGCGTTGTCGTAGACAGTCGTGCTGACTCTTCCGAGTGGATCCGTTGTAGATACCTGCTTCCCTGCGGCGTCGTAGCCGTAAGTGGAGACATTTCCGAGCGCATCCTTGACGGTTTGCACACGTCCCGCGCTGTCGAAGGTGTACGTCGTCCGGCTGCCTTTGGCGTCCTGAACAGCGGTTTGCTGACCCGCGATGTCGTAGGCGTAGGTCGTCCGATTGCCAAGCGCATCCACGACCGCTTCCCGTCGGTTGGTGTTGGTTTGGTAGACGTAGGTGGTGACGAACCCGCGCGGATTCTTCACCGTCTCGGGGTTACCCGCAAGATCGTAGGTGTACGTCGAGCGGTTGCCGAGCGCATCGATACTGGCAGATAGTTGCCCCGCCGCGTCGTAGACGTCGGTCGTGACAAATCCTCTCGCGTTCTTCGTCTCGGTTCTTCTTCTGACGGCATCGAATGTCATCGTTGTGCGGTTGCCGAGGGCGTCAACAGTCGCAATGAGGTCTCTGGCGTTATAGACGCTGGTAGTGACATTGCCCCGTGCATCCTTAATCGTCTCTGGACGGCCCGAGTTGTCGTATGAGTAGGTGGTGCTATTGCCAAGTGAATCGATACTCGCAAGGCGCTGCTTTGCGCTGGAGTAGACCGTTGTCGAAATACGTCCAAGCGGGTCAACAACCTCGCTCTGATAACCCATGTTGTCATAGTTAATCGTGGTGACCTGACCAAGCGGATTCATCACCGAAGTCTGCTTGTCAAAGCGCCCATAGGTGTAAGTCGTCCGGTTCCCGAGCGGATCTACAACGGCTTGAAGAAGACAACCGTCGTAGACGTAGGTCGTGACTTCATTGAGCGGGTTCTTAACCGAAGTGACCTTGTCGGCGTTATCGTAGGTGTAGGTCGTCGTGCGGCCAAGCTGGTCAACCTGGCTCGTTCGCCGGTTCAGAGAGTCGTAGCCGTAGGTGACAATGCCGCCATCCGAGTAACAGACACTCGCAACGTTCCCGAACGAGTCGTAGGCATACGTCGTAACAAGCCCTCTGGGATCTTTCGTTGTCTGGAGCTGACCAAAAGCATCAAACGTATTCGTGGTTCTTCGTCCAAGTGGATCGACCCGGGCGGTGTTGTTGCGGTTCGCATCGTAGACGAGCGTCGTGATTTGACCAAGCGCATTCGTGATGGTCGTCAAGTTGCCAACGGAGTCGTATTGGTAGGTTGTGCGGAAACCAAGAGCATCTTGGTCAGCCGTCACCCGGCCCATTGAGTCAAATGTTCGCGAGAACGTCTGTCCGGCCGGAACCGACTCGGTGAGTTGGTTGTGCTCGGCGTCGTATGTGTAGGTCGCGGTGAACCCTTCGGGCTTCACGATCGAAGTGACATCTCCAACCGCGCCGTAGTTAAACGTCGTGACCGCACCTGCTGGAGTCGTAACGACCTGCTGGTTTGTGGCATACGCATACGTCCACACCGCAGTTCCTGCGATCATATTGACTACTCTATCGGAGCCGTCGTACGAATAGCTTGTGCGGTAGCCTCGAGGATCCTCGATCGCCGAGACCAGCACCTTCCCGCTCGGCCCTGCCGCGTAGGAGTATTTGGTCACGCATCCATTAGGAGCAGTGAAAGTCGTGAGGTATCGCGATGCGTCGTAGGCAAGTGTCCATGTCCTTCCACCCCAATCTTGAATTGTGGTCATTAGCGGACACGGAGTCCCAGCAGTGTAGCCAAAAGTGACCTTCCTCCCTCCAGCCACTTCAATAGTCTTGATCAGACCCGCCTCTGTCGCCGTGCCATAGGTGTAGGTCTGAACCGTGCCCGAAGGATTCAGAACCCGGTTGATTTCATACTTGTGAGTCGTGCCGCCTGGAGCATGCTCAGAGTATTCAATCTTTATGCCATCCGCAAAATACTCCGTCCAGATCGCTGATGCAGAGTCATAGGAGAACGTAGTTTTAAGCCCGGATCCGGCTGAGCCGACGTAGTTTGAAACTGTTCCGGATGCTGAACTCAGAGCGAGTGGATACGCCTTGAGGTCGCCCCGCACAACAGCAATTGGCGCTCTTACCATGGAAACGATGTAACCCCGAACGGTGGCTGAGCGACCAACTCCTAACTCTCGGTCAACAGTTGAGCTCGTTGAGTAGGAAAGACTGATGTCTAGGTTAAAATTTTGTGCTTTCAGCGCAATCTCAGGATCCACAAGGAGTTCACCATGCTGATCTGGCGTCGGAAAGTAGGGATGGTTCTGTGAAGAGTCGAACCGAGATCCAAGTGCATTCGACGAAGTTGTGCCGCTTAGAAGATTGTTCATAGTATTAACTCCGCAGAGATGACCGAAACCTTGTTGTGGTGCAACAGTCCGGCAGCGATGTAGGTGTGAGAAGGCTCACAGACCCAGGTGATGACAGGCAGATTTCCAATCTCGACCACTTGGCTAACTTCGACAGTGGTGCCGTCACTGGCAACGACATGATTTCCGAGCGTCAGCTCTTCTGCGGTAACTGCATCGGTTAGAGAAGCCATCAGTAAGTGGCTTTTGGAGCAGACAATTCTTGAGTTGCCAGCAACAATTGACAAACATGGTTGAATGCTTGGTGTGACACTTGAAACCACTTGGGGGATGATCGCTCCAGTTGGGTCAATTCCAAGAATGGTATCGCCAGCCTTGATATCACGTGCTTCGCAACTCTCCCCAGAAGGCAACGAAACAAGAACACCTTCTCCGACACAGCCAGATCTAGGCTTGGGTATTGGCGCAGGTTCACATAAGTCCGCTTTGGCAAGAGGCAATGGAGAGTACGCACCTTCAGCTGGAATGGGAGTCGGTTTAGGACAGCCACCACCGCTGCCAGGGCGTGCATCGCAAGAATCTGCCGATATTGGTCTTTCCATGTTAATCTCTCACTAACGAGTAACTGCTCCCAGCGCGCTACCGAGCGCGTCTTGCAAAGCTTCGACAGCGAGTTCTGCTGACCTCTCCTTTCCAGGTGGAAGGCCACCAATGAGGAGAATGAGAACTGTTGAACTTAGTTTTTGAATAGCCTCAACTTCGCGACCAACGGAAATTGTGGAAATGTAACTAGCGCAGGCCATTGTAGACGGGCATCCATTACTTTCCTGCCCTGCCCGAATGACCTTTGAACCTTCCACTTGAAACCAGAGTTCCACGTAGGGTCCATCACCAGGTACTCCTCCACAACCATAGTGCGTGAATGACTGTAAACGTCCCGCATTTCGCGGGCTCGAAATGTGATCCAATGCAGTTTGAGAAAACATCCTCGCACTCCTAACAGTTACTATATGATATTTACTGGTTGATACAGTGGAGAATTTAGAAAAGTTATCCACATTCTTAACATAAGCTAGATTAAGTTCGCAAAGCCAAGCTGAGTTAGCCTCTCCTTGGTTGGAATATGCTCTGGATTAAGGTCAAGTGCGCGTTCAAGCCACTGCTTAGCAACATGAGAGTTGCCGCTGTCCTGAGCCAAAATACCCAGGAAGTAAGCACCCTCGGGTTGTCCGTCCTTATCGAGTTGCATGAGATAAGGAACGGCCCGCTCAGCTTGTCCTTGCTCGATCAGGGCCACTGCTAGCATCTTGAGGGCATCGCCGTTACTTCTGTCGAGAGAGATAAGGCCAGTGAGATACACGGACGGGTCTAGACCCGAAGCTTTAAGAGTATTCACAGCAAGCGTAAGAGCCGTACGATTCGAGACGGCTCTTGCATTAAGATTGGCAAGACGGACTTCACTCAGATTGTTTTGCCTAATCGCGCTGTTGTGGATTGCTTCGAGAATCTCGCTCTTCTGAGAATGCTCAAACGCTCTCTTCCACGACTCTGCTGCTTCTTCCTCTCTTCCTAACCTTTGAAGCGAGAGCGCTTTGTTGTGAAGTGCTTTGTAGCCTTGGATGGAAGGATCGAAGCTTGAAAAGTGTCCGGAGGCATCCGAGTGGATTGCCTTGTCGTACTGAGTAATGGCCCCGATGTCATCTCCGCTTGCGGCGAGGAACTGACCGTAGAGGAAGTGGAGTTCAGGGTCCGCATCAAAGTGAAGCAATGCTTCATCGAGTGCTTGCTGAGCTTCCGCATTTAGTCCGAGCCGCACAAGCGATCCAATGAGGAGCGCATAGGCCTTTCTGACATGGCTCTCTTGGACTGGCGACACCTCAATGCACCGGTTAAGCCACTTGACGGCCTCCTCATGATGACCGTGAAAATGTTCAGTCATGCCGAGGTTAAACAGAACGAACGGATGATCTGGCCTCTCGGCGAGATCAAGCTTGAGCAAAGTGTCGTCCCGGTCACGTTTTCGGGCCTGCCCTGTTTCGCTCGTGTCGTAGCCGGTGTGCAGAACCCTTCCCGGGAGCCTCACGATACTGTGATGAGGAAGTCCAAGTTCGGCTGCTCTCCGCCTAAGACTAGGGAGAATCTGCTCATGAATTCGGCCCTCCCAGGCAAGTCCCGGCAAGTTGCGAAGCACCTTGACATGATCCACTGATGTGCCAACTCCGTCTTGCTCGACAAATTGAACCGGAACGACAAAGCCAAGGACGTCTGGAGAGGCATTCATGACGGCTTCTTGGATGACTTCACCAGATTCGAGCGGCAATGTGTCGTCCGCATCAAGCCACATTATCCAGTCGCCGGTAGCACTTTGCATCGAGGCAGTTCGCGCCGCCGAGAAGTCGTTGCACCAAGTCCATTCCGAAACTCGAGCGCCGAACGAAGTTGCGATCTCCTTGGTTCGGTCTTCTGAACCTGTGTCCAGCACGAGAACTTCATGGAAGTATGGAGTCGCGGAACGGAGGCAGTCAGCCAGAACCCGCTCCTCGTTCTTGACGATCATACAAAGAGAGATCTTTGCGGACTTTGCTTTTCTTCTGGCGACTTCGAACCGCTTATCGGGGTTTTTGGACTGATCAAATGAGATATGTCCAGGCGCAGTTCCGCTCAGGTGGGATGCAAAGCCCGAAGCCAAATCTTCATTCCACTTTGCGAGAAACTGCGCTTGGTTCTTTTGGAGAAGTTGCTGGGTTGTAGCGTGGGTTGGGTCTACGGCGGCAAAGGTCTTCGACCCGATGTGGTGCACGAACGCGGATCTGCAAATGAGCATCCTATAGCCGCTACGGCGGATGCGGTAGGAGAGGTCGTTGTCTTCATACATTCCGATACCGAAAGACTCATCGAACGAACCGACCTTGTCCAAAGCCTCCTTCTTGACGAGCAGACAGAATCCGACGAGCATGTCGGTTTCTTGTACTTGAGGTTCGAGGCAACTCAGTTGCCCTGCAAACTGATCAAGGGTATTCAGCTCGGTGTAAGTGACATCGATCTTCTGGAAATGTCCGCAGTTGTTACTAACTGGTCCGGCGGCGGCAATGTCCGCTGACTCCTCGATGGCTTCGATGAGGCGACCGAGCGCGGTACTCGCGACTACTGTATCGTCGTTGAGGAACAGAACATACTTTGAAGAGACCTCGCACGCCCCGAGGTTGCTCGCCTTCGCAAACCCGAAGTTCACTTCGGATCTGATGAGGTGGACTCCGGTTGGAACCTCGATTGGAGGCTGACTACCGTTATCCACAACGATGATCTCCCTCGGCCTGACTTCCGATCTGATGAGAGACTTCAAGCAATCGTTAAGCTGCTCTTGGCCATTAAAGGTTGGAATGACGACCCCGATGTCACCGGGAGTGTGTTCCTTAGCTGATTCCGTTTGTTTTATCCCTAGAAGCTCTGCGATCTCGGTTGGTGGCAGCTTGTGCTCTGCATATTGATATGCGCCAGGGTGTGTTGGGTGGAGATTCCTAAGAAGCGGGTTACGGTCAAATGCCTTCCAGACGTTGTTCCACCAATTCGGAACAATCTCGTCCCGGTGGCTCCACGTCGTTATCTTCTTCCAAATTCGCTCATCCCCACCTGCATAGCTAAAGTGGTGAATGATCCCGTGCTCGGCTCCGACCAAAAGCGGAGTACCCCCCGAGAATTCCCGGATGCGAACATGCGAGACGGTCTGAAGATTGATGAGCACACACGGCTTGAACGGCTCTCTTGGACGGATCACAAACTCCGGGGACTTCCAGTATGTGTCCCATTCCACATGGACTCTGTCTGCCAGTCCAGAACCCGCTATAGATACAAGCTTATCGAGCAGACTTGGCTCGATGATCTCGTCGGAATCTATTGTGAGACAGTAGTTCCATCCATCGTCACGAAGATGTTTGTATGCGCTTCGCCTGTGAGAAGTCTCGTCTGGCCAATCCCCCTCGATGACAGTAGCTCCCCTAGATTCAGCGATTCGTCTGGTCTCGCTCACGTCATGACTCACACCTTGCCAATCCACTGAGCTAACAAACACAAATATCGGGACCTGCCTAAGTGACTCCAGCGTCGCTTCCAAGAATTGGTTGTCGGTATGAACGCAGATAGCGGCGCAAAGTCGCATGATACGAATTAGTATAGGATCTCATATCGGATTTTGTTGACTATGTTGACAGTGTTCCGATTGCGCCACATATATAAGCCACATATATAAATGGTGCGCATTCGAGAGTGGGGGACGTGAACATATTTTCAGCAAGGAAGTTGCCAGTCCAAATTTTTTAAGAGACTGGTCTCCGCAGAGTCTCTTTGTCGAAATCCCGTTCGCCTGCAATAGGGCTGACTCGGTGATTGGTCTATTTACCATACATAACCCCTTTTATGTGAGGCTTCTTGTGTGCCAGACTCGTCTGAAGGAAAGACCATGGACGGCGACACACTTCTACTACCTGCGAAGACGAACACCCCAGTTTCGGGGGGTCATCTCATGCCCGCTCTTTTTGCAAACGCGCCTACAGAGGCACAGAGGGCTTTCCTCGAATTCTTCGCCGTCACGATTCCGAACGCCAACACCCGCGCCGCCTACATGCGCGACGTGGCCAGGTTTGCCCAGTGGTGCGATGAGCGGAGCTTTCGTCTTGAGGGAATCACGAGCATCCACCTTGCCGCCTACCGAGAAGAGGTTTCGCGCGATCTTTCCAACCCGAGCATCAAGCGGCACTTCTCAGCATTGCGGATGCTCTTCTCTTGGTTTGTTGAGAAAGGCGTCCTTGACCGTAACCCGGTGCGAGAAGTGAAGACGCCGAGGTTCTCACGTTCGGAAGGAAAGACCCCAGCGTTCACGCCAGAGGAAATGCACCAGCTCTTCGAGAGCTTCGACGCCCACTCGATTGTTGGACTCCGAGACCGGGCACTTATCGGAGTCATGGCGTTTACATTTGCCCGAGTAGAAGCGGTTGTTTCGCTTCGCGTTAAAGACGTCATGGCCATTGGTCGACGAACGGTCATCCGGCTCAATGAGAAGGGAGGAAAGGAGAGGGAGATTCCTTGCCACCACACACTTGAGGAGTACCTCGACGCCTACATAAAAGCGGCCGGAATTGAGAATCAGCCAAACAGTCTCCTGTTCAGGAGTGCCATCGGGAGAACTGGGAAGCTCTCTGACAAGCCCATCAACCGAACGGACGCCTACCAAATGATTCAGCGCAGAGTGCGCGACGCTGAACTTCAGGGGCGATTCTCCTGCCACAGCTTCAGGGCGACGGGAATCACGAACTACCTTGAGAACGGTGGAACCCTGGAAATGGCGCAGTGGATTGCGGGTCACGCAGACAGCCGGACGACCAAGCTCTATGACCGTCGCAACCACCGAGCGACGCTCGATGACATCGAACGCATCCGATTTTAATGAATCACCCAGTGAGCTTGCTCAAACAAAGCGTTTCAATCGAAGCGAGTTGAGAACCACTGAGACACTTGAGAACGCCATCGCGCCGGCGGCAAGCATTGGACTCAGCATTCCGAGTGCAGCCAGTGGAATCATTACGATGTTGTAGATGAACGCCCAGAAGAGGTTCCACCGAATCGTCGCAAGAGTTGCCCGAGCAAGCCGCACCGCTTGTGGAACCCCTCGTAAGTCGGCTCTTAGCAGAGTGACGCCCGCCGTTTCAATCGCTACATCCGTTCCCGTACCCATAGCAATGCCAAGGTCTGCTTGAGCCAAGGCAGGGGCATCATTTATTCCGTCTCCGACCATGGCCGTCGCTCCGTTGACCTGGTACTTCTCGACAAAGCCAGCCTTGTCAGCGGGAAGAACCTGTGCCTCGACGTGCTCGATTCCAACTTGCTTTGCAACCGAATCAGCCGCCTTTTTGTTGTCTCCAGTCACCATAACGGTGACTATCCCGAGTGCTTTGAGTTGCTCCACCGCTTCTCGGCTATGTTCTCCAAGGGTGTCGGAGACCGCCAGAACGGCCATGTCAGTTCCACGCAACACAAGGAAGACGGTCTTGCCGTCGGCTTCAAGGCCCGTTGTCGATTCTTCAATCTGCTTCGCAAGAACGATTCCCTTTTCCAGTAGCCAAGAGCGCCGACCAACCATCCCGTATAGTCCGCCAACCGAACCCGAAACTCCTTTACCACTAACTGATTCGAATCCAGTCGTAGCAAGGACGGCGATTCCACGTTCTTTCGCTGACGCAACCACGGCGCGTCCAACGGGGTGTTCACTTTGAGATTCGAGAGCAGCCGCAAATCCAACAGCTTCACTTTCAGTCCATGCCCCGAAGACTTTTGCATCGGTGAGTTTCGGCTTTCCTTCGGTGAGGGTGCCCGTTTTGTCGAGCAGAATGGTCTTCACTCCCCCAGCCCGTTCGAGAGCTTCTCCATCTTTGACCAGGATGCCCAGTTCCGCGCCGCGTCCAGTTCCAACCATTAAGGCCGTAGGAGTGGCGAGGCCCAAGGCGCATGGACAGGCGATGACCAGGACAGCGACGGCCGCGAGAACCCCAGAGTCCACCCCATGCCCTAGCGCAACGTAAGCGGCCACTGTTGTCAGCGCAAGTAGGATTACCACGGGAACAAAGATGCTTGACACCTTATCGGCAAGGCCCTGCATCGGAGCTTTTGAGCCTTGTGCCCTCTGAACCATCTTCGCAATGTGGGCAAGCATTGTGTCGGACCCGACCTTTTCCGCGCGAAAGACGAACGAGCCACTTTGATTGACCGTCCCGCCCGTAAGTTGGTCACTTTGCTTCTTGCTGACCGGAAGTGGTTCCCCGGTAATCATCGACTCATCGACAAATGATTCTCCTTCGGTCAGAACACCATCAACGGCAATGCGCTCACCGGGCCGAACCCGAATCAGGTCACCAACCCTTAGCTCCGAAAGTGCGACTTGCCTCTCAGCACCGCCCTCGTCAATGCGCGTCGCGACCTTTGGAGACAAGTCCATGAGCTTACGGATAGAGTCCGACATGTGGCTTTTCGCCTTGGACTCCAAATATCGTCCGAGCAAGATTAGAGTCACTATGACCGCACCCGTCTCGAAATAAATATGCTCACTCTGCATATGAGTGTGGTTGGCCAGGAGCGAATAGGTTGAGTAGCCCCACGCCGCCGCCGCTCCCATCGCGACAAGGGTATCCATCGTGGTGGAACCATGCCGAATTGCTTTGTAAGCGACCAGAAAGAATTGGCGACCGCACAAAAAAGTGACGGGAGTAGCCAGGGCAAAGAGCAACCAATTTGCCCATTCTGGCCTAACGTGCCAAGCCATCGAAATGGCGACAAGCGGAATGGTGAGGATAGTCGAGAGCCAGAGATTGTTCCTAACCCTGACCAGCTCAGATTCGGACTCCATCCGAATATGTTCGGCATGCTCACTTGGCGTGTGGTGCGAATGAACGTCGTCAACGACCGGTTTTGCGACGTATCCAGCCCCATCAACCGCTTTCATAAGTTGTGTTGCGTCAACCTCGTGGCCATGCTTAACCATGGCCTGGTGAGTCGCGAAGTTGACGTTGACCGATTGAACGCCGGGAGTCTTGGCGAGAGCCTTCTCAACCCTGTTGACACAAGAAGCGCACGTCATCCCTTTGATATCGAGCAAGGTCTCTTTCTCAGAAGAAGAAGGCGGAGCATTCATCTTCATTCGACTGTCCGGGCTTGATAGCCCTCGTCCTCGATGGCAGCGATGAGGGAGGCGACTGGTGCGTCCCCCTCAATCTCTCCTAAGCCACTTGCAAGGTCAACTTTGACACTTCTCACCCCTTCTACCGATGAAAGAGCGTTCGTCACGTGCTTTACGCAGTTGTCGCAGGTCATACCAGTGATAGCTAAGGTCATTTTCATTTCTATTCCATCCCGGTCATTAGAAGTTGAAGGAGTAGCCAAACGTCAGTCGCACCGGAGACCGAGAGTTTCCCTTTGCAGAAAAGACATCTGACTGAAGGCCAAAGTCAATGACCGCCGTGGTCGAGACCTGCTTGCGCATTCCGATGCCCACCCAGCCGTTCACTCCGCCCGCATCGAGCTTGCTTTGTTCTACTCCGAACTCAGCGAGCATCGTGGTGTTGAAATGCCGAGGGTAGCCGACCGGCGACGAGTAACCAAGGATTGCTCCGAGTGTCGTCGAGCGCTCTCCGATATTTGGAGCCGATGAATAGTTCACGTCGAAGTTGAGGTGAATCTTGTCGTACTGGTGTAAGCTCTTGGTCAAAATACCCCGCAAGCGAGTTTCCGACCCGCGCCGAGTTCCATCTACCGGCAGGCCGACATCAACGCGGTAGCCGAGTGCGGGTGCATTCCCAATCTCTCTTCTAAGACCTTCGAAGTAGCTGAACTCGGCCACATTCAAACGAGTCTTACCGTCCGCCGCATTATAGGAGGACTCCAAGCCGAGGGAGATGTCCTTGTTCTTGGCAAACCCATATTGCAGTTCCGATCGAAAGTTGTAAAGCGGTCGCGCCCGGTTGAATGTGTCCAGGCGGAACCCATTCTGGAGTTCCAGCGAACGGTAGGCGATGGAATAGGCATCGTCGAACCTCAGCGGACGCTCCTTGTCGACATTGTTGTGGTCGCTCTGAGCCATAGCACTACCGACAAGCGCCGTCACGATTGCAATCGTGGCAAAGCGATACTTCATGACCGGCCTCCCTTCGATGTCGGCGGCGGGGTTCCGCCACCCGGTTTGTACGGGTTTGGCATGTCGATCTTGCGGTAAGTGTCAGGCGTCCCGTGATTGAGCTTGCTCCACTCCTCAAGGCTAAGAGGCTTCATGTCCTTGAACTCAGGGTTCTCAGCAACGTACTTATCGAAGGCGGCGCGGGACGTGAAAGCGCGAGACCAACCCGAGCACTCGGGATGCTCGCCAAACTTCTCCAGAAACACGACGTCCTTGATATTGCTTGTCAAAATGCCCTCATCATCGGAGATGAGCACCAACAGTCGATTGGGGTCTTCCGTGGCGGCGCGGATTATTGCTCGGCCCGGGGTCTCCCCAGCCATATCTCGGGCGCACATCAGGCATCGCACCTTCATTGTCCACCCTTCGGCGGAGACCGTCGCGCCCCAAGGGTTACCCTCGGGCATCGGGATTGAGCAATGGGAGCAGGCGCCCATATCCATCCAGCCCATGCCGGACATGTACATAGTGTCGTCCTCGCTTCCTTTCATCCAGCCCATGCCAGGCATGCTCGGCGGATGACGATGGTCGTGAAGGGTATTCTCTTTACCTTCGGCTTCTCCAGGCGTTTCGCCCTTGTGGGTCGAAGCCAAAACCCGATAGATCGCAATTTTGACTTGCTCTTGCTTTTGCGCTTCGGTCAAATCCGGCTGAGACAAGATGTCGTTCACGTTGTCGTGAAGCATGTGCAAGTTATCGAAGGCGTTCGCGATCTGGGGAAATCGTTTAGCGAAGCGCGGGCTCATCTCCGCCGTCATCGGCATAAAATCGCGGTCAGTCTTGTAGAGTTCGGTTTCATGATAGCGAGCGCCAATAATCTCGTATTGTGGTGCTTGATCCTTGAATGGAACCCGGTACAGCATGTCGTAGTTGACTGTCTGTAACCAGTGATAACCCCAGAAGAGTCCGTTGACCTTTGGATAATCCGTGCGGAACTTCCCAGAGTATGAAAAGCCATCCAAGTAGTCCATGTTCATGGGAAGACCCGTGATCGCATAGGGCTGTGCGCTGTAAAACGCCCATAGCCGCTCGATTTCCGCCTCTTTTTGTTCGTCGGTCATACCTGGGTACGTAAAAGTGTCAATGGTTTGGAAATGCAGGGTGTGCGCCCAATCAAAAACCTTCTCTAAGTAGCCGTATCGGCGCATGAAGGTCGGAGAAATCGCGCCTTCATCGACGGGAATCCTTGGCGCATTGTTTAACACCCAGTTGATCGTGTCGAATGTCCTGGTTTCGAGCGTCGACACTTCGCCTCGCACGAGTGCCTCATAGGCCATCGCGTGTCCGACCCCGGTCGCGTACATGTCTCTCGCGAACTTAGGAATGCGGTTGATGGACCAGTTGTACGGCGCAGCTTTATAAAACAGCTCGTCTGCGCCAGGGGATTCAATCCACCGAGGCATATCTGCTGGCATTTTGGGGAGCTGAGTCTGCTTCTTCATCCCGCCCATGCCCATACCCGGCATCTCCTGTGCGAATACGGTGGTGGTTAGAAGAGCTAGACCAAGCATGGTCAGAGTTTTCATGATTCTTGTTGTTCCTTGTGATTCGTTGTCTTGGGGAGTGTCGTCCCGAGCAAATCAATGCTCGGGACGTGAGAGAGTCAATTCGCGGGCTTAGCAACTGCATCGGCAAACTCAGCCCATGTCATTGCCTTCATGCCGGTGTGGCCGTTCGAAGATGCGTACTTGTCGAACGCCGCTTTTGAGCTGAACGCGCGAGATAGAGCTGAACAGTCGGCGTGCTTTTTGAACGAATTCAAGAACACGGTGCCTTCGGGCGCTGTCCACTTGCCATCGGTGCGCTTGAGAATGATGGGCTCGCCCTTCTTCTCGCTCGGCGCGAAGACGATCAGGTCACCCTTGTATCGCTTCTGGTCCTTGATGACGCAGTACAGGCAACGATACTCGATGCGCTTGTTCCCGACCTTGAGGACGACTTCATTGTCCATCTCCTTGGTGTTTTGAACGAGTTTGAGCTTGCAATAGGGGCAATCGCCTTCGTGGGCCATTGCCATGCTGGACATGCCGACCGTGCCGAGAACGGCAAGAAGGGCGAGGGACTTCGAGAGGGTTTGGAGGATGTTTTTCATTGGTTTCCTTAGTTCTGGCGGCGAGCCGCTTCACACGTTGTTCAACAAATGTGAAGGGCCCGCCATGTTAGTGAAATGGCTTTGGGCCTAACCCGTCGCCCGCGAGAGCGCTTTTGCACACTCGCGGCAAGCTTCGGCGCAGGCGACGCAGAGAGGATTGTCGGGATGGCGCTCGCACTCTGCGGCACACGTCTTGCACACATCGGCACAAGTCGCGCAGAGAAGCATCGAGCCATTTCGCATTTCTGCAACGCAGCGGTCACATTCGTCTCGGCACTCTTCGCAAATCGCAACGCACTCACCCATTTCGGGTAGGTCGCGACAGGCGTCGGCGCAGGTTTGGCAGTGCGAAGCGCAAGCCTCGCAAGATTCGATCATTTTGTCGTGTTTCATGTGCTTTCTTTGCGTATATCGAACTGGTGCTAGCGCAGCGCCTGCATTTCTCCGATTTCGCGGGCTTGGTCGGAGATGACGGCCTCAGCGTTCGCCTTCATGTCTGACCGAGCAAGGTTGTCGAGGCCACGTTCGGCGATGGAAATCGCTTCGCTGTGGTGCCCGATCATGGACTTCAGGAACATCATGTCGAGCTCGTTGCCCGACATCGCGCCCATGTCCATCATCATCTTGTCGAGGTAGGGGTCCATTGGCGCGGCGGGGATCACGTCACTTCCTGTGAGGGTCTTTCGAACGGCCTTCATCGCTGCGATTTCTGGTCCCTGGGCATCCTTGATGGCCTGCGCGATGGCCTTGATCTGGACGCTGGCCCCACGGTCGAGAACCATCTGCGCCATGTCGATCGCCATCAGGTGGTGCGGCACCATTGCGTCGATGTATTGCACATCGTTCTTCGGGATGAAGGGAACTGTATAGGCGTTCGCACCTGCGCCAATGCCCGCGCCGCTTCCACCGCAGCCCATCACCGTCACACCGATCAGGCTCGCGGCCAAACCGGCAATAATCAGCGCCTTCACTTCACCACCACCTTGCCGTCGAACATGCCCATGCCGCAAGTGAAGGCAATCGTGCCTGCTTCCTTCGGCGTGAACTTGATCACGACGGGTTTGCTGCCGACCTCTTTGGAGATCTTTAGCGACTTGAAGACGACCGTGCTGCCGCAGCCGGGGTTTTTGCCCGCTTTGAAGGTGAGCTCAACGGGCTTGCCCTTCAGCACCGAGATCGTTGCGGGTATGTACATCCCGTTGTCGATGGTGATGGTCGCCTTCTGGACGCCCTTGACGAGTTTAGCGGCGGCGGGCTTGTCCATATCATGGCCGGACTGCATGGCCATCATGGATCCGCAGCAGGACTGGCCGCTTTCCTTTTGAAGCGGACTGGCGAAGACGGCGGCTGCCAGAGCGAGCGCGCCGAGGATGAGTGTTTGTGTTTTCATGGTTGTTGGTTCCTTAGTGATCGTGGTCGCCGGCGGGCAGGTTCGCCTTGCCAGTGGCTTCCTTGGGGAGTGCGCCTGCGGGGAAATGAGCGGCAATACCGTTCAGGGTCTCGGTCATTTCTTTGGCGAGAGCTTCGACTTTCGGGCCGTTGCCAGCGTCACCCGCTTCGTCAAGTTGCTCCGCGAGAGATCCAACTTGTTTGACCTGATCCTTCACCTTGGCGAGATGATCTCCCAAAGGCTTAGACGCATCGGGCAATAGAAGCAACTCATCGCGTATCGCGAACCCGGCCTCATGGATCGATTTCCAGTTCTTGTCCTTCACGACGTCATCGAACGTCGCTTTGCAGGCGAGGACCTTGTCCCAGACCTTGGCGGCTTCTTCGTAGCCCGCCACACTTGTGGTGACAGAGCGTGTCGAGTCGGCGGGGGAGACGGCAGTTTGGTCATTCTTGGCGCATCCGATTAGGGCTGCCCCAATAAGGGCGAGAAAAACGAGTGAGTCGATTGGTTTGAATGTCATATGAGTTCACCGATTAGGATCCGTAGACGAGTTGTGCCCCGAAGTGCCCGGCGGCACCGACCAGTGCAGCTGCCATCAACAGGAGAGCGAAATAGGCTTTGGTTTCGTGCGCACCCTTGCGCCGCCAAAGCACGGTTGCGGTCATGAGCAGGGTTGCACTGATCGCAAGAATGAAGTGGATGAGGGCGGTGCCTTGCCACAGGAAACCGCTTCGCAGGAAGACGGCAAGCCCGGTCGGCAAAGCAACGGCAGTGCTCAACGTGCCAAAGAGAAGCGCCCACCAACCTGCCTTTCGCATAGTCGCATCTTTGCGCCGCCACCCGAAGACCTCCAAGGCCGCTCCAAAGAGGAATAGGGCGATTGGGAAATGAATGATCAGAGGGTGGAACGAGTGCTTAGGCACAAACTGATTGAGAAGGCTCTTCTGCGTTCCCGAGGGATTGTTCATGTTCGCACCCATCATCCCTTCGTGGCTCGTTGCCTTCGGCGGCATTCCCGCTGGATGGCTCTTTGGATCGCCGGGGAGGAAATCTTTCTTGATCTCCTCCCCGTTGGGCCAGCCGTCGCCGTCCGAGTCCTTTGAGTCCAAGGACTGGATAAGTTGCAGTGTGATGAGGTTCTTTCCAATTGCTTTTAGAGATGCCCTCACGTCCTTCCCAAACGGGTTGTGCTCGGGAGGTGTGGTGTGACACGTCATGCACTCAGCTTTGAATAGCCGCGACGTATCCCTAAGCTTGAGCGCTGAATGGAAGGCTTCCATCTGCTCTGGCGTGGCCATGGCGGTAGCCATGGCCATTCCAATCAGGACAAGGAAGATGGCTTTCATTGCTTAATCTTCTTTGATGCGCAGGACTTTCCAGAGCCGCAGCCGCAGTCAGGCTTTCCCCCCGGCATACCGACACCAAGGCGGCGCAAAATGAGCCAGACATAGACACCAACTCCAGCACCGACGAGGAGCACGGTTCCGAGGGTTGCCATCACTTGACCTCGACAGCGAACCCGAGGGTTCGTACCGCGCCATGCCAATCGAACTGACCGTAGACCTTATAGATGCCCGGCTTTGGGAACCGTCCTGAGAAACGGACGACACCCTGTTTCACGAGCGCATTGTTCTCTTCATCTTCAGCCGGGTGGCTATGAACTACGGTCTGGCCATCTTGATGGAAAATCATCATGTGCCCCGCCGCGCCCAGCCATTTCACGGTGTCCCCAGCGGGCTGGCCAGACCCAACGTCAAAGAGCTTGACTTGAATGGTTGCCCTTCGGCCAATCTGAATCGGCTCAAGCGTAGAGAGTTCGCCCTTCAAGCCCCCGTCAGTCGCGGTGCGAGAAAGCCGCAGTGCTGTATCCCATGTCGGCTTGGCTCCCATCACCGACACTTTAGAGATTAGAACTCTCGAACCCTTTCCCGAAGGCGCGACGTCGCCATAAACCCAATACTGACCACCGGCTGGAAAAGTCTGCTTGATGCTCCAGGTGCCATCCGCGCTCATTTCAGGATGCTCATGAACGAACCAGTTGAGGTCCTTACTTGCGATCATGAGGTGGAAGAACTTGGTGTGCGCTTCATCAAAGGTGGTTTGCGCGATGCCCGTTTTTGTGTCCACGACGCGCATCTTGAGTTCGGTAGGCTCGCCCGCCATGACCATCTTCGGCCAGTCCACAACTTCGAGCCGGTATGGCTGAACCTTTGCTACTTTGGAAGCTCGCTCGTCTTTCACATCCACCTTGAAGCTGATGTTCTTGACTCCAACCCCCGGAATATCGAGTGCGAGGTCAATCTTGAAATCGCCGCCGTGAGGGAAGTAAAGCTCGATTCCGTATTCGCCAGGAACGCCTTCTCGGTGAACTTTGGGCCGAGCTTCGGGCATACCAAGCATGCTCGGCATCGTCATGACCGCGGTGGTCTCAATAGCCCCGACTCCTTTGAAGCCTTGCTCAATGGCGTCCTTCTGGGTCGTGTCCACAACCCGGAATTCAACGTCGATTTCCTCACCGGCGAACAGCCCTTCTTCTGGCACCCTAAGCTCTGCTTCATATTTGTCGAACTTGACCTTGGTAACCGAAGCTGAGTCGCTTTGAGGTGCGGACTTGGAATTTTCGTCCAACCCGATGACGGAGGGTGCTTTTATGAACTCCTTGACGAGCGCGAGTTTGAATTTCGCATCCGGATTTCCGAGGCGGCCACGAAATTGATGGGGCTGTTTGTTTGCTCCAGCGAGATACTTCTCGGGATCCTTGAGGAACTTACCGCTACATCCAGGGCAGCAGAAATAGAAGCGGATTCCATCATGGTCAGCGTAATCGCTAGCTTTCGAGTAGCTCGACACCTTCTCTTTGCTGACGGGGCAGTAAAGAGCTTCTCGCTCAGGAAGCGAAGCGAACTTGCGGGGTGCCTTCTCAAATTTGGCAAGGTCTTCCTGCGATTCGAAAGGGTAACGGGTCCCAGCGAAGTCTTTGAACGCCTTCGCCTTATCGAGGTCAAGGCGGTTGTGACTCACCGGGTCATAGAGGAAGACTCCACTTGTGTTCCCGGCCTTCGATTGTAAGGCGACGTACTTAGCCGGTGACTTGGCGAACGAGATGTCACAGCTCGGGCAGCAGAAGCTGTACTTACTTCCGGCGTATTCGACTGTCTTTGAATTTGTAGCAACGGGGCCACCCATTACCGGGCACGAAAGTGAAGGTGCCTGGCTGAGTGCCACCGCCGCAAAGGCGATGATGTTAAGCATTGATTTCCTGTGTGTTTAGGGAGAGGACTTGCGTCGAGACGGCAGAACCCCGCCTAGCCCAATTAAGCTAGCGGGTGCTTACGCAAGGAACACAGGAGGAGCGCGGCCCTGCCAGACACAATACGGCCGCGAAGTCGGAGGACCTGAGTCAGCTCCGACGATGCCCGGTTGGACATCAATGAAGACGAGGGCCGCGACGACTACTGGTATGGTGGTAAGAGCAACATCGACTTGGCTTGACGCCGGTGACGGGCTACTTGCAAGCGCGACCGTTGGAAGCTCAGGATTGGAACCCGATCTGATTTCGCAACCGCAACCATCCGAAGACTTTGAAGTAATGGAC